>Ga0193716_1000038_pt1 | contig 83822 bp, 55 predicted proteins | sample U2c1metaG_FD_145901 | JGI IMG/M metagenome (GOLD analysis project Ga0193716, IMG submission 145901) | Soil microbial communities from a riparian zone of the East river system, Colorado, United States - U2c1 | ecosystem: Environmental > Terrestrial > Soil > Riparian zone | place: USA: East River...
TATTTTTATTTAAAATTGATTTTTTTTTTTTTTTTGGTTCATTTATCATTTATGAAGCATTATTATTATAAACAAAATAATTTTATCTCATTTGTCTTTGATATATTTTTATGATTCTGATTCTTTTTTTTTTAGTAAAAATTGAAACAAAATAAGTTTATTCTTATTATTATTATTATTGTTATTATTATTGTTATTGTAGTAGATGTAGTTATTCTAACATTTTTGAAAAAAATTTGTTTTTGTTTTTGTTTTTGTTTTTGTTTTTGTTTTTGTTTTTGTTTTTGTTTTTGTTTTTGTTTTTGTTTTTGTTTTTGTTTTTGTTTTTGTTTTATGATTCGTCAAAAATTACCTATTATAATATTTTTTTATATTTATATGAATTATTTCAATTTTTCCATTTATTTAAACATAAGAAATAAGTGAATAAAAAATAAAATTAAGATAAAAATTAGTTTTATAAAATAAAATTTACTACTATCTGATTAATATAAATAAAAAATGAACATAAACATTTAAATAGTATATTATTAAAATCTAAAAAAAAAAAATTATAAATAAAAATTTTAGATTAAATATTTAATTTTTTTATACTATTGATTTTAAATTTTTAATTAAAGAGGTTTAATTTTTTTAGATAATAATTTTATAAATTAAAAAAATAATTTTTTACTACTTTTTTATAAATTAATATATTGTGACTTTTTTTTTCATAAATAAAATATTTAGTTTAATAAATTGCAGAAAATATAACATTTAAAACGTTAATTTTTATATTTATATTATCATATTAAAATTATATCCTTTTTTATTAAAATTTAACTATTTTTAATATACATCTAAAAGAGAATAAGAGCATAGTATAATTGGTTAGTATCAAGATCTCCAAAATCTTTTGTAGGTGTTCGATTCACCTTGCTCTTGACTTTCTATTTAAAATTAAACATTTTATTATTATATTTAGTATATAAAAATTTAACATTTATAATGTTATTAATATATTTTAGTTCTTTTTATCTTTTAATTATTTTATATATATATTTTTTTTTATTATATTTTATTTTATAATATTTTTTATATTATATTATAAATATGTAATAAAAATTTTGTTTATTTAGAAAAAGTATAGTAAAAAATTTTAATGAATTATAATTTTACTAAGTAAATTTTTAATAATAAAATGTTTTTTTTTTGTAGTGTTCATTATACAAAAAAATGATATAATTATAATTTAGTATTTAAAATCCTCATTAATTATACTTAATGACTATTAATAAAACATAATTAGTTAAATATAACTAATGAAAAGAATTATGTAGATATATTTATTAATTTAAACCTTATATTTAAACCTAAAAACAATTTTTAATTTTTAGTTATTAGTCTTAATTGTATATTAACTATCATTATCTTTATTATTATATTTATCAGACCTAAATTTAATAATAATAATAATAATAATAATAATAATAATAATAAAATAAGAGCCCTTAGCTTAATAGGTAAAGTACCTAATTGTCAATTAGGGTGATCCCAGTTCAAATCTGGAAGGGCTCGCAAAGTAAATACCTTTTTTTTTAATAATTAAAAATTTTAGTTTAAAATAAGAAAATTTATAAGTAAAAAATAAAAAAAAAGTATTTTAATAATAATAAAATAATAATTATTTTTCTAGTTATAAAAAAAAAAAAGAAAAAAAACAGTTACTAAAAAAAAAGATATGTGATCACTTATTGATATAAAAATATAAAAAAAAAAATATCAAATATAAAATATAAAATATAATATATAAAATATAATATATAAAATATAAATAATAAAATATAAAATACCAGTTCATAAATAATTATAAAAATTTAATTTACTTTTATCTTTAATTACGGTTCATAAAATGGATTTTTATTTACTCATTATCATCTCTAAATTAATATTATATAATTTTATTTACTGAGATTTTTAAAATGAAAATAATATTTATATAACTAATTTGTCTAAATTATTAGATTAGATAAGTTAAAAAATACACAAAATAAGTAATATTCTTTAAGTGATATAATTTATAATTTAAATAAAGTTTAAAAATTATATTTGTTTATTTATTTTTTTTGTTAAATTATTTATTTATTAAAAGAGTTTATTAATATTTAATAAATAATAAAAAATTCTTAAAATTTAAATACTTGAATATAAAATAAATTGTTATCAGCGATTTAGTGTAACGGACGCACAACAGTCTCATGATCTGTTAGTTGGGGTTCAATTCCTCACTTCGCTAAATTAATTGTTATTAAAAAATAATTTAATTTATATATCTATAACAATCATTATTAGATTACTTTATATTATAATTATATAAAAAAAAAAAATAAAAAAAAAAAAAAAAAAATAAAATAAAATAAATTAATCTAATATAATATAAAAGAAAAAATGAATATATAATATATAAAATAATATATAATAAATAATATATAATATATAATATATAATATATAATATATTAAATGTAATAATATTAATAATAAAGGGAGTTAGTTAATGGAAAAAAATTAATATAAACAAAGTTATGTAATCGTTAAAAATTACATTACATTAAATATTTAATAATAAAGGTTCAAATCCTTTACTCTCTAAGATTTTATTAAAAATAATATATTTAAATTATTATAAATAAAAGAATTGCAAAAACACCAAATTGATGAATCTTAGTATACCACTTATAAAATTATTAGCTATTTTATATAAAGTATTCTTTAATATTTTTTATTAATTGAAAATTTTATAAATATTAAATATTAATAGTAATAAATAATGTTAAGTATTATAATTTAATTATAAACAGGTATATTTCTCTATTTAAAAATATTAATAGATGTATATGTAAAAAAAATATATATATACTTTATAAATCTATATAAATAAAATTTTAAATTATGTTGCATTAATTAAATATCTTTTTAATTTATTTTTATATTTTATTAAAATTATAATTATAATTATAAAAATTTTTATATTCTAACACTTGAAAATATCTAAATAATAAAATTAAACTTAAATTTAAACTTTAATTAAAAGTAAATTTAATAATTAGACTATACAATTAATATAATTTAATAATTTAAATTAGCCTATTTTCTAATTTTGCTCAAATTTTATTTAAGAATAAAAAAGGTAAATTACTAATAATTAATACTAATACTAATACTAATACTAATACTAATATAATAATAATACTAATCCATACTCTTTCATATAAAAATTATAACTATTTTAATAATTATGTATCTAAGGTAAACTACATTATTTTTATTTTAATTGTTATGTTAATAACTATAAAGTAAAATATATAAGTTTTTCTCATACTTAATCTACACTCCTATTTATATATATAATATATAAAAAAAAATAAATAATTTTTTTAGGATTTATAAATTAGCTTGCCAATATTAAATTATTTGAATTAAATTTAATTTAATTACTTTTCTTTACTTAAGGTTAGTATACTATTACTAATTTAGAATTATAAATTATGTGAAGTTTTACAGTTAAAATTTTTTGGGTGGTTTAGAATAATTAAAAAAAAAGGTATTAATTTTAATAATTATTGGTTAAAAATAATCTGTTAATAATTAATCAAAAAAGATAGAGAAAAATTATTAAACTAAGACTGATGGTATTTTTAAACATAAAATAAAAAATGTTACAATTATTTTCAATATTTAGTATTATATTTAATGATGCTCCCGAAAATTGACAATTAGGGTTTCAAGATTCTGCTACTCCTGGTTTCACAGGTATTACAGATCTTCACGATAATATTTTTTTTTATTTAATTATTATTAGTGTCGGTGTATTCTGAGTTTTAGCAAATGTTATGTATATTTTTAATAGTTCTAAATCATCTTTAGTTCACAAATATTTAAATCACGGAACTTTAATAGAATTTATTTGGACTATTCTACCTGCTTTTGTTTTAATAGCTATAGCTTTTCCTAGTTTTAGATTATTATACTTACTGGATGAAGTAATTAGTCCTACAATAACTATCAAAGTTACTGCTTCACAATGATATTGATCATATGAATATTCAGATTATGTAACAGATAGTGGAGATGCTATTTCTTTTGATTCTTATATGATACCGGAATCAGATTTAGAAATTGGCCAATTTAGATTATTAGATGTGGATAACAAAATGATAGTTCCAGTTGACACTCACATTAGATTAATAGTAACCGCAAATGACGTTCTTCATTCTTTTGCTGTTCCTTCATTAGGATTAAAATTAGATTGTACACCCGGTAGATTAAATCAAGCATCTATATTAATAGATAGAACAGGAACTTTTTATGGTCAATGCTCTGAAATATGTGGTGTATGACATGGTTTTATGCCTATTAATGTTGAAGCTGTTTCTATGCCTGATTATTTAAGTTGATTAGCAAGTACTGCTGAATAATTACAAATATTCATTATTTATATTATAGAATAACTAATTTAAATAAAATATTATTTATTTAACTGTAATTTTTATAATAACTTGCATTTAACTTGTAGTAAACAAGATACAAGAAAAAAGGAAAATTTTAGAATATAAAATTAACCATTATTTTTATGTTCCTGCTACGCTGCTACGCTGCTACGCTGCTACGCACAGACATCAAATTACTATTACTATTATTTAATAGTAATTAGTTGTATAAATCCTTTAGATTTAATTAAATTTTTATTTCTAATCTTATTATTTTTATTTTTTTTATCTTATTTATTGTAATAATTAACATTTACACAGTTTAATAATATAATTAAATTGAAAATAAGCATTATTTATAAACATTTTTTTTTATTTTAAAATTTTTATAAACTTAGCTTTAAAAGTTTATTTTTTTATTTTTTATTTTTAGACTAATATATAATATTTATATTTTTTAGTCTATTTGTATCAAATCTTTAAATAATTTGATATTTATCAATTTTACAAAATTTTAACATCCCATTTATTATTTAATATTATTTTTATTTATATATCATATATTATTAATTGATTTTTTTTTTTTTATTAAAAATTTTAATAATTAGTTATATTTTTATTTATATTTATATTTATAGTTATATTTATATTTATATTTATATTTATATTTATATTTAATTATATAAAATATTTAGAAAAAATTTTATACCAGTTTTTATAATTATTAATTAATTATTTTAATATTAATTTTCGATTTAGTTTTAAATTTAATTTAGTTTATGGTTTTATTCTTATTATATAATAGAATAAAAAAAAACAATACGTTTAACAAATTTAATTGCATAAAATTAAATTGATAATCTATTATTAACGGTTCGGTTTCTTAAAATCTTCAAATAAAATAAAAATTTTATTTTCTAAAAATTAGGTTAAATTTTCTAATATTTTATAATAAGAATTTAATAAATTGGTTAATATTAATTAAAAATTAAATTAAAAAAATGTAATTACCATGTATAATTTTAATTCTCCAGAAAACAAGTAATGATATTTATTAGTATCTTAATTCTTATAGTGGCAATAGCCCTACCTTCAATTAAAAAAGAAATATCTTCATTGTTAATAACAAGAATATCTGCTATAATATTTATCTTTTCCGGAGCATTATCTTTAAATGCTTTACATATTCAGTCAATTGGATCAGGAATAGGTATCTTTAGTGGATTATTCCATGTAACTATCATTTCTCAATTATTAGATGGATTATTATTATTCTTATCAGGTTTAATTTTAATAGCCTGACCATTAATAACTTCTTCATATTATAATAAAATAAAAAATATAGCAAGTTTATTTGAAAATGGTAAATTACTCTTTTTTCAACAACATACAACATTTAAAGATCCTATAATATCAGCATCTTCTAAATTAAATAAAATTAATTTAATAGGTTTATATACTCCTAGAACTGAATATTGTTTAATAGTATTATTTAGTGCTTTAGGTTCATCTTTATTAATATCTTCCTCAGATCTTTTGTCAATGTATATAAGTATTGAATTACAATCTTTTGGTCTTTATATATTATCTACATTATATAAAGATTATGCAACATCAACAACAGCAGGTTTAAAATATTTTTTATTAGGAGCATTATCTTCTTGTTTTATATTATTAGGTGCTGGTTTAATTTATACTTATACAGGTTTAACTAATTTTGAATCTATTTATACTTTAATTTCTGTATCTGTACCTTTAAATATTTTTTTAACAACAGGTACTCATAATATTATTAGTGGAATAAGTTTAGGATTTATGTTTATTTTTATAGGATTTTTATTTAAAATAGCTGCAGCTCCATTTCATTCCTGATCACCAGATGTTTATGATGAAACACCAACACAAGTAACTATGTGATTAACTATTATACCAAAAATATCTATATTAGTTTTATTATTAGAATTTATTAGTGGATTATCGATAAATTCTATTGTTGATTATAATATTTATGATAATTTTATTAATCAATTTAATATAACACATAATTTATTATTTGTAACTTATAATACTAGTTATATTTTAAAATTATTATTATTAATAAGTTCTTTATTTTCGTTAATTATAGGTACAATAGTTGGTTTAGCTCAAACAAGAATAAAAAGATTATTAGCTTATAGTACTATTTCACATATAGGATTTATTTTATTAGCTTTAGCTATTAATAACGAACAATCAATAGATTCATTTATATTTTATATTATCCAATACTCTATAACTAATTTAAATATATTCTTAATTATAATGGCTTTAGGTTTTATTTTAAACAAAGATGGAATTAAAATGTATGTTAATTCAAATAATTTATTATTATTTGATTATGATATTAGATTTATATCTAGTTTAAAAGGACAATTGTTTAATAATCCTATTCTGAGTTTTAGTTTAATTATTTGTTTATTTTCTATGGCAGGTATTCCACCTTTATTAGGTTTCTTTTCTAAACAATTAGTTTTATTATCAGCTATACAAAGTGGTTTCTGATTTATAACTTTTGTAGCCATTATAACCAGTGTAATAAGTGCTTCATATTATTTAAGAATTATTGTATTACTTGTAACTTCTACAACTACTTTATCAGATAAAGAAAAAGAAAAAGTAATAAACAAAGAAGATAGTATTAATGTTATAGATTTCAGTAATTTATATAATAATGATACTATTTTAACTAATTTACATAGTTTCTTAATTTCTACAATTACTTTATCAATTTTATTGTTTATTTTAAAACCAAATTTATTACTGAATAGTACACAATTACTAAGCTTAAGTTACTTTAATAGTTAATGAATATAACATTATTAGTTTTAATTATATTAGTACCTATTTTATCATTTATTTTATTAGGTTTAAATGTTTTATTATCAACACATAGAGCATATGAAGATAAATTAAGTGTTTATGAATGCGGTTATAATGCAATAGCGGGTCAAACTAGAGAATCATTTCAAATTCATTTTTACTTAGTTGCTATATTATTTTTAATATTTGATATTGAATTAGTCTTATTATTACCATTTGGTATATCTCTCTCTTCAGGGGATATGTATGGTTTTTGTATAGCTGTAATATTTTTAGGAGTATTAACTATAGGTTTCGTATTTGAACTATCACAAAATGCTATTACTATAAAACCTTCTAATAGTAATTTACCGGTTATTTATAATAATAACTATTTACCAGTTATTTATAATAATAACAATTTACCAGTTATTTATAAAAATAACAATTTACCGGTTATTTATAAAAATATGATGAATAATAATAATTTAAATCCGGTTATTAATAATAATAATAACAATAACAATAATAATAATAATAACAATAATAAGAATTTAGGAAACAAAGTAAATAATATGTTTATAACCCTTTTTAGATTTTGTATTATATTTTTTAATAATAGATTATGCAAATTTATATACTCATGTGTTTATAATATATTATTTTTAACTAGTTTTTTAATTATTATTAGTTTATTACATACTTTTTTTATATTATTTGGTTATATGTTGAGCTTTTTATTTGTACCTGATATAAATTTATTAGAAGTTATTTCAATTAATGAACCTTATTTACCATATTATTCCTGAAATTTACCTGTTTTATTAAAATTTAATCTCAAAATTATAAAAATTAAAATAATACTTTATTTTTTTAAATTTTTTATTTTTATTTTAAATTTTATTAATCGGTTTATTTATTTTATACGTTTAAATTTTAAACATTTTGATTATAATAATTTTATTAATAATATTTATTTTATAGATATTATTTTTGTTATTTATATTTATTGGATGTTTTTTATTTTAAATAATGTTAATTAGTTGTGTTATAAAAATAAAAAAAATTAACAAAAAAAAGAATGTTTATTTTTAATAACAGTGTTGTTTTATTTAGATTATTTATTTTATATTTTGTATTATTAATTTAACATTGATAATTTTATAATATTATGAACAATTCAATTTATAACATTTATATTACGAGTTAGTAAATTTATCTTTATTTTTTAAATATAACATTGTTAATTATTTATAAATATTAATAATTATATTTTAAATGTTTAATGTTTATATTACTAAATTATATATTTTTTTATATTATTCAAAGTATAATTTTAATAAATTTTCATTAATAAATATTTTATATTTAATTTATTATTTATTTTACTAATTTTTTTTATTTTTTATTTTTTTTATTTTTTTATTTTTTATTTTTTATTTTTTTATTTTTTTATTTTTTTATTTTTTTAGGATTTAGAAATTGAACCCCCCTTTTTATTAATTCTTAATTAAATTTATAAATAGCTTTAAAATAATTAACTAATCACCAAATTATAAATGCTTAAACTGACAAATTAAAATTTTTAGTTTGATTGTTGTAATTATAAATATTTTTTTTTTTATTGTTAGGTTTATAAAATAAACTTATATAATTCATGTTGTATAATAAAATGAAAAAACAATCATAAAATATTAATAAATATTTAGTTAGTTAAATTGCTCTTGTATTATAATTCTAATTATTTAAACATTAACATAAACCTAATTTAATAAATATTTAGTAGAATAAATCGAGGTTGTGTTCTAAATTTATATTATAAAATAAAATGTTTGTTTTTTTATTTCGATATTTTATTTAGTTTTATAATAAATATAAAAATAACAATATAATTTGGTTATAATTACTTATTATATTTAGGTTAATAATCATTATATGAATTTTATCTAAAAAATAAAAATTTTAAAAGTAGTTAAGTTTAACAATGTATTCTAGACTCTGAACAAATTTTTTGAACCATAATTAAATAAAATATTAATTTTTATATAGAAAATAATATTCTATAAAATGTTATTATATATATATATTAAAGAAATATAATATATATTAATATTATTAAAATAGTAATATAAATATAAAGCCTATGATTTAATGGTAGAATAATTTCTTGATGAGGAATCTGTAGAAGTTCAAATCTTCTTGGGCTTAACTTAAACTTATTTTTATTAGATAGATTATATATATTATAGAACTAAATAAAATTAAATCGATTGAACAAGTATTTATATTATTTTATATTATTTTATTAATCAAATACAACTTCAAAAAAAAACAATATTATACAATACAATATAACCAATATAACTAATTTTTTTTTAATTAATTATGTATAAGTTGTAATCTTATTCTGATCTTATTTTTAATCCAAATTTAAATTTAAAATTTTCAAGGATAATTATGGTATCTAAATTTAAATAATAGAATACAATACAATAAAATTAAAATAAATTTAATTATAGATTTAAATTATAATAAAAAAACCTAATTTTATTACATTACAAGTTTAAATATATATTATATAACAAAATTTTATATTTTGTATTATATAAAATGGAATTTTTACCTTATAACTATTATTTTTTTTTTATTAATATTAATCAAATATTTATTATTACTATTAATTTATGAACAGTTTTTTTTTTTATATTGTTACAAGATTTTACTTATATTAATAATATTGTTTATTTAACTTAATCTTAATCTTAATCTTAATCTTAATCTTAATTTTAATAAAGTTTATAATTCTTAATAATTATTTATCTATTTATTTTATATCACTTTCCAATATCCTTTTTTTTTTATTATTATAATTATTCTTTTTATATTTATATTTATATTTATATTTATATTTATATTTATATTTTTATTAAAAAGGAATCTAATAAATTTAATGAGTAATTAAAATTTTAAATTAAATTAGCATTACAAAGATAAAGAGGTAATATAAAATTATTTTAACATACGTTAAGGATAAATTAAGATTATAGTGTAAAAATGTTAAGTTTTTTTTTTATTTATAATAGTAATAAATAATTAATATATAAGTATATTACTCTAAATTGTTGATAATCTTTTTTTTTTTTTAATTTATATAATTTTTAATTTTATTGATTTTTATATAGTTTTTTAATTTAAGTATGAAACTTAGAACATTATTTATAAACAAACATGTGTTCTCTGTTAAATTAATCAATTATTTACCATAAGTTAAAATTTGTTTTCTTAAGTATTTAAGATAGGTTAAAAAAAATTTTATTAACTAAATAAAACATTTTGGCATTTTTTATTACTTTATTTTTTTATTTTTTTATTTTTTTATTTTTTTATTTTTTTATTTTTTTATTTTTTATTTATTCTTTTTTTTTTTCAATTTAATTAATTATTTTTGATATATTATCAAGGTAAGTTAATTTTTATTATAAACCGGTTATATTACATTTATCTATATTATATTTTTATTATATTATCAAATAAAATTTAAATAATGAAATTATTACTATATTTTGTTATTTATTATTTATAAAATAAATATTACTAAATAAGAATAAAAATAATAATAAGAATCCCCTTATAAATTTATTTTTCACAATTCTAATCATAATATAATTACAATACTATCTTAGTATTAAATAGAATTAAATTTTAAATGTTATTTATATCTATTATTAATTTATATTGTATCAAAAATACAAATTTATTATAATAAAATATATAATATTATTAAACAAAGTAAATATATGATAATGATAATCCCCCCAAACCTTTATTTTATACTCATCCTACTAAAATTTTATCTTTAATAATTATATGTTTCATGTAATTGTAATTGTAATTATAATTGTAATTAAATAAAAATTTATAAACTTAAATTAAACTAAATTTAATAGTGTAAAAGTTAATTTATGAATGATAGTAAATTATTTTAGTTAATATATTTAAATATTGCGTATAATAAAATAAAAATAATGATATTTATTATATACATTTTTTTAATAAATGAGAATTTTAAAAACTAATTCTTTACTTAGACTTTATAATTCTTATATTGTTGATTCACCTCAACCAGCTAATATATCTTATATGTGAAATTTTGGTTCTTTATTAGGATTATGTTTAGTTATACAAATATTAAGCGGAGTTTTTTTAGCAATGCATTTTCAACCACACGTTGATTTTGCTTTTAATAGTGTTGAACATATTATGAGATCAGTAAATAATGGATGAATAGTAAGATATATACATGCTAATGTAGCTTCTTTCTTTTTTATTTGTGTTTATGCACATGTAGCTAGAGGAATATACTATGGTTCATTTAAATCTCCTAGAGTATTAGTATGAAGTATAGGAGTTGTAATATTAATTTTAATGATGGGAATCGCATTTTTAGGTTATGTTCTTCCATTTGGTTAAAGAGAAACAATTTTGTTTTTGGCCTATATATATTAACTATATTTTAAATATTTAAATATATAAATGTTTTTATATGCAAAAAACGATTATAAATTATAATTTGTATTACTACTATGGTTATTTTTTAATAAAAGTTACAATGTAATACAATAATTTTCTTATTTGCAAATTTATAATAAATTCAGCGACTTTATAAAACATAGTTATATTAACTAAAGACAAAGTCCAATTAATTTTATTTTTTTATTTTTTTATTTTATAAAAATCTGTACCAATTGAAATATTTAAAATTTCGAATCAATTTTTAAATTATAAAGTGTAAATCGAATTAAACCATTTTATAAATTATAAATCGGTTTCTCTAAATTAAAATTATTTTAAAAAATATAATATTAAATGCAAATGAGCTACTGAGGTATATTATAATCAAATTTAAAAAATAAAAAATTGTTTTATTTGTAAACATCCACGTTTATTTAGTAATATGCCTAATCCATTAAATAAAAAATTTATGGCAATGTTAATAGGTCTTGTAGATGGTGATGGTTATATAGAAATAGGAACACAAAAACAATATCATTAAAAAACAAAAAACCTTGTTAAGAGTACAATTAGATCTAGATTAGTAATTAGACTTCACAGTAAAGATAGGAACTTACTACAAACATCTTTTACAATCAACATTAGGTGTAGGATCTTTATTTTAATTAGTTAAATAAAATCAAGTCAGATTAATATTTACTAAATCAGATTTATTTAATGTTATTTTACCATTAATGTTGTCATTTAATCTTCAATTTTTAAATTATAATAGATAAATGCAATTTTTATTATTGACACATATTATAAATAATAATATAATACATTGAAATGATATTAATTTTAATAAACCTCAATATAATCCAATTACAAGTTTTAATTTAGTTAAATTTTATTGATTTGCTGATTGAGTAATAGGATTTACTATTGCATAAGGTTATTTTGTTATTAAATATGATTTAAGTGATTTCTATTCAATAAAACAAAAAGGAATAGAAAACTATGAAATTATTAAATCTATTGGTTTTATTATAACAGGCAAAGCTAATTATACGATTAAACCTGATAAAGTAGATTGTTATCAATTGACTTTAACTTCTAAAGTTGACATTAACAAAGTTCTTTTATTTTTTTCTTCATACCATTCTAACAATTATCCTTTAATAGGCTATAAATCAATTTAATAATTGGGTTAAAAAACTTCAAATTAGTAATAGATATAAAAACATAAAATTTTTTTTTTCTTCTAAAGAAGACTAATGTTATATAAAAATTTTTATATTTTTTTTTCTTAAAATTTTAAGTTTATCATAAAAAAAAGTGTTTTCAAATTATTTTTTTATGTGCCTTATATAAATATATTATTATGTATTAAAATTTTTAATTTAGATAAAAATAAGATTTAATACATTTAATAATATATTAATAGTTATAATATTACAAAGTTTAATATAAAATTTTAACTTTTGTATATTATTAGCAACACTGATGATAACGGTTAAAATAAAATAATTATTTCTCAGACCGTCAATTTTTATAAAATTGCTACTGACTGGTTCATGGGTGGGTGTTTACTATTTATTTTATAATATTTAAATATAAATGCTTAATGTACAGTCGAAGTTTTATATTTATAAATAAATTAAATATATATATTCTATATTTATAATAATTATTATAAAACATAGTAAAAATAATTAAGTAATAATTATAATAATATTAAAACTATAGGATTACATAATTCATTTTTTAATTTATTGTTAACATATTATTGAAAAATGAATTTATATTTATAAAACTTGGCCACAGTAATTACAAATTTACTTAGTGCAATACCAGTATTTGGACAAGATTTAGTAGAATTGATCTGAGGTGGTTTTTCAATTTCAAATGCCACACTTAATAGATTCTTTTCTTTACATTTTGTATTACCGTTTTTACTTGCTGCACTAGCATTAGCTCATCTGATAGCTTTACATTTACATGGAAGTAATAATCCTAATGGTATAGATGCTAATGGAGATAGATATCCTATGCATCCTTATTTTACATTTAAAGATTTAGTAACAATATTTTTTTTCTTACTTGTTTTATCTATAATTGTATTTTATTATCCTAATACATTAGGTCATTCAGATAATTATATTCAAGCTAATCCAATGAGTACTCCAGCATCTATTGTTCCAGAATGGTATTTATTACCTTATTATGCTATTTTAAGATCAATTCCTAATAAATTAATTGGTGTTATTGCTATGTTTGGAAGTTTACTTATTTTATTAATTTTACCTATAGTTGATTTATCTAGAGTAAGAGGAAATCAATTTAGACCTATTATGAAAGTTGCTTTTTGATTTTTTGTTGTTAACTTCTTCATGTTAATGTGAATTGGTTCTGAACATCCTAACCAACCTTATGTAGAAATAGGTCAAATTTGTACGGCATTTTATTTTGTATGATTCATATTTTTAGTTCCTTTTATAGGTTTAGCAGAAAATTCATTAATAGACTCAGCTACAGAATAATAATAATACTAATAATATTAATAATAATAATAATAATAATAATAATAATAATAATAAATTGCTTAAAAACTAAATAAATACTTAATAAAATGTATAATTGTAATTTAACCCCCTCAATAACAATAACAATAACATTTTTATAACAATAATACAAACTTATTTATAATAAAATAATTTATTATAAGTATATATTTAATATTCCTCTTAACATTAATAGATGTATAAACAAAATATATTTTGTTTAATCTGAACTATGAACATAATAACAATAATTTAGATAACAATAACAACAAATGAAATTTTTAAAATAGAATTTTTACTAAAGGTTATCTGATTGTCTATTAAAAATATGGAATATATAATAATGAATATTTATTTTTATTAATATTTTATAATATTATAAAGTAGAGTATTTAAAATTTTTCTTTTATATAAGAGTATATTCATATATAAATATTTGTTTAAATAAAAATATAAATATAAATATAAATATATATAGAAATATAATTATAAATATAAATATAACTATAAATATAACTATAAATATAAATATAAATATAAATATAAATATAAATATAAATATAAATATAAATATAAATATAACTAAAAATATAAATATAAATGTTTTAATTAATTAATAATATTTTTTTTTCTATTACTAAATAAATAAATAAATTAAATTAATGTAAATTATAAAGTATAATTGTTAAGAAAAAGAAGTAAACCCGTGGGTGGAGTTAATTAGATTCATCTGGTTAATTAAGTTTATTATATAAACATGGTTAAAAAGGTTAAAAAGGTTAATAAAGTTAATAAGGTTAATAATTTTAATTAAGTTAATTAGGGTGGGGGTTTACTTAGTTTTGTCTCTTTTGTTTTATAATAAGTAAAATAGTTCATAATTTATAATTTATAATTTATAATTCATAATTCATAAATTTTTTATAAATTTTTATAGAATAATACATAAAATACATTATTGTATTTCGAGTTTAATGTATATTAGTTTAAAATAGGTTTATTTTTAAAACACTTATTTAAATAAATATAAATAATCCCTTATCATTAGCTAATTATTGGTATAATAATCATTTATATTAAAAAAACAACAAATCACACTACGATTCACCAATAAAATACAATATTATTAATAATATAAAAAATAAATATGTATTTATAAATAAAGGTAAGATATTTTACAAAAATTTAAAGAAATACTACGATCATAACAATTTTTAACATGAAATCATTAATTTTAATTTTATTTAAACTAATTTTAAAAAAAATATTTACTGTTGGTAATTTGGTTAGGTTATCTGTTTCATGTTATACACTAGCTGTTCAAGATGCTACTGCTTTAGAATTCGCTCTTTTTTCAGGTCAAGTCCCTTTAGATGTTTTTAATCTTGACATGTTAAAAGCTAATTATAATAATTTTTACTCACTTAATATGGATTATTGTAATGTTTTTGTTAAAGCTATGAAAAATAGGTCATCTATTACTAAAGATGACGCATATATGTTACAAGAAACATATAATGATATGTGAGAGCAAATATCTTTACATAAATTAAATCCTGATAGAATATTTAGAAATGAACAAAATCATCAAAATATGAGAAATTTTACAATCTCGGTAATACTTGAAGCTAATTCTAAAGAATAAAATGATAAATTTAAGTTTATTTTTATTATAGTTTATTATATAATATTTTATTATATTATATTTTATAAGATTATATTATATAAGCGTAAGATTCTTTAGTTATTTTTTTTTTTTCATTTCTTAGTATTACTTTATTTTTATATAACAACTATTTATAATAAATTTATATTTTAATTTTATATCTTTTTAATAATTATATTTATTATTAATTTATCTTTATATTATTTTATAATTAATTATGTTAGTTATTAAATATTATATAACAATATATTTTTTAATAATCTAAATATATTTTTTTATAAATAATATAAACATATGTATTAACTGAATAAGAAATATTTTTATATATTTAAATATTTTTTTCTTAAGTCTATTTTAATTGTTAATTAGGGAATGTTTTAATATATAGCATTATAGATTAAAAGAGTAAATAATTTAAATTATTATTTATGTTAGACGCTATCAAAAAATAAACAAAAATTATAAAAATGTTAATTACAGCAGCTAAATACATTGGTGCAGGAATTGCCTGCTCAGGATTAATTGGAGCTGGAATTGGTATAGGTCAAATCTTCAGTTCTTTAATCGCTTCTACAGCTAGAAATCCTCAATTAAGAGGACAATTATTTTCATATGCTATTTTAGGTTTTGCCTTAGCAGAAGCTACCGGATTATTCGCTTTAATGGTTGCTTTCTTAGTACTTTACTCATAATTCAATATGAAAAACATACAAATACAACATGGTATAAAATTATTTATTAACCCCCCTTACAAAATTAAAATTTATAAATTACGAAACAAATAAACATGCAGGTATTTATGATTTTATAATAAAAAAAAAAACCTTAATTAAGGTATAAAAATATATTATTCAATCTTAAATTATAAATTATTAAAAATAAATTTATATAATATATAAACTTTTAAATCTGATTACAAAATAAAACATTTTAATATATTACAATTATTTTAAAAAACTTAGTAAATAGTTTTAATAAAAAAATAAAATTATAATAATTTAACCCCCTTCTTAATCTTAAATTTACTTAGCTACTAAAAATAAAAATCTGTTTTAACTCGCTGGGAACACGGGGACAGCAGAGAATATTTTTTAAGAAAACTTAAATAGATAGATTCAAAATCTTTTTTTATTTTCTATTTTTTCTATCTTTTTATAAGACGTAGATAGAGAGTATATTTACAAATATCTTGAGATTTTTGTTATTTTCTATCTCTGTTGATATATATAAATATATTTTATAGGATTGTTTATATTTTAATTTATATTTTAAAATTTTTATTTATTGTATTGTTATTAATATTAATTTATCAATTCTATATATTGTTTTATCTAATATTAATATATACTATTTTTTTTTATTATGAACTTAAATGTTTTATTAGAATTTTTAAATTCATTAGGGTTAAATCTTTCACTAAATATAAATGAAGAAAGTTCTCCTATTATATTATTTGCTTTATCTATTTTAGTATTATCTTTAATTTCTTTATTATGTATATTAAATATTATATTATATTTATGTATTTTTTATGTAAGTGATAATAAGGTATTATTAGATAAAGTATCTCAATATTCTTGAATTTTATTTTTGTTTAATTTATATAAAAAGACTAGATTATTTTATCTTGTTTTTGAATTTATTTTGTTGCTAGTTTGTATAATTTCTATCAGTTGGTTATGTTGAAATTTAATTTATGGTTTAACTCATTAATTGATAATTATATATTAATTTATAAACATATTAACGTTATTGTTATTTACTATTGTGCGTAGCGTCTACTTTAATTAATTATTAATAATTATTTGAAGTGTTAAAGATTTAAGAGATCTCTTTATTATCAAAATATCTCTTCTAAAAAAAATATTTTTATTATTAATTAACTATGAAAAATTTATGTTTATTAACAACATTCGCTAGAAGTTTAGATAATTATCATAATAATAAAAAAAGTAATCAAATTCATTTAATTAGTAGTGTTTTTAACTTTGATAGAAAACTGTTGGATTTAAAAAGTTTAGCTGCTAATAGTAAGAATAATTATGAATATATTTTATTTATTGATCCTTTAGATGAAGATTCCTTATTATCTTTTAATCTGGAAAATATGGAAGTAGTTGAACCTATTTATAAAATATACCATGATAAGATAGTTGTAGTTAAAATAAATATGTTGTGGTTATTTATAAATTATTGTAAAAATAATTCTTCTTCAGAAAAAAAATTTGAAGAATTTTTATTAAATCTTTTCTCTAATTTATTTCCAATCGTTAATGGATTAACTAACAATAATATATTAAATAAAATGTTATTTATTTTTGATTCTATAAATTGATCTACTTTACAAACATTATTTAAATTATTTAAAATTAATTTAAGTGGAGGTAGTATAAATAGAAGACATTTTATATCAACTAGTGAGTATAATTTATCAAGATATTTAATGTTATTAGGTGTTAGTGATTCGTATATATATAAAAGCTATGTATTAAATAAAAATGCAACAAATTTATCTGTAAATTTAACTAATTTAGTTATTCCTAACACATTATTTAAATTATCAATTCATATAAATAGTAGAGAAATAATTGTAAGGTTGAATGAATCTATAAAACAAATGGAAAAAAGGATTGTAGAGTTCAATAATAACATTAAGAGTTTAGAAGTAAGTAGTATGATTAAACAAACTAAAAAAACTAGAACTAAACCATCTATTGTTATTACAGATTTATCAGATAAAACTAAAAAATCTATTGAAAATTTTAAAAATTTAATTTTAGAATCAGAAAAAGAAATTTTAACTCTAAAATCTAATATATCTACAATTGAAATGAATCTTTCAAATTTAGCTCATCTTAAAGATAATGAAATTAAAGATATATATATGAAACATTTTCATAATACATCTGTATCTTTAAATTATAAAAAAATTATTAAAGAATTTAATAAAAATATAATTATTCCTACTTCTAATTTAAGTATTAGTTCTCATCTTAATTCTAATTCATCAACTATAAGATAATATAGTACTTTAATTCATCTAAATCTAATGTTTGTAAATGAAACATTTTAAACTATCACTTATTATCCTAATTCATTAATTATAAATAATTCTTCTATAAAAAATAATAATAATAATAATAATAATAATAATAGAAGACAAAATATGTCTCTTTATGCTAATAATTCTATAATTTTTAATAATTTTATGTAAATACTTTATTCTGATGATAGTAAAGAAAATATTAAAAAAAAATATAGAACATTTTTTAATAAATCAGCAAAATAAATTATTATTGGAAGATATTAAAGATATAAATTTAAAATATAAATTAGTAAATACTAAAATAGTAACTGTTTTCATCGCATCTAAATTATTAGTTGAAAAATTACATTTAAATATTAAATAAATAGCTAAAAAAGATAATTTTGTGTAAATGTTATTTGTAATTTAAGTTTAGATGATATTATTAATATAATTTATGAAATAGTATTAGTGAAAATAAATAATAATAATTTACATAATAAATTTATTTATTTAACTGATGTTTCTTTTGAATTAGGTAAACAAATAGTAAATATATATAATTACTATTTATTAAATAGTAATAAAGAAATTCAATTTAGTCTATTTATCTTTAATAATCCTACTAAAATTATAAAATACGATGATCTTATAAAATTGGTAATTTTAGGTTAAATATTAATATCTTGGCTTTTTTAAATAAATTATTAACTAAAAAAATAGTATTTTGAGGTAAAATTGATAAAAAAAAATATATTAATAGCTGGTGAAAAATTTTATAATTATTTAAATAAAAAAGATAATAAAATTATAATAAATTTACCTGTAAAATTCCTTATGATAGGTAAACCTAAATAAAATTTAAAAAATCAGGGTAACGATTCTATAAATTTAGGTGGATTTTTATAAAATGATGAAGTTTTTAAACTTGAAAATTTAAACTTTATGAATAGTTCATATTTTTTATGATATATGATAATGCTATATCTAGGCTTCTAAAAAAAAATAAAAATGTTAAATCATTTTTTTTTTTGCCATAATATCAAATTTAAATATTTGATCTGTGTCTTTTTTTTTTATTTTTTAAATAAAATTAAAAAAAAATTTAAAAAATATTTTACAAAAAAAAACTTTTATTAAAAAAATAAACAAATAACCCCCCTTCTTAATAAATTAAGAATATCATCAAATTTTAATTTATTATTATCAGCACCACTAGCTTTAATTATTAATTTATCTTTATCATTAATTATTGCATATAATTTTTTTCTTGAAAATACACCATCTTTAATTTTATGTTCTAATTTCATTTTACCAATTTCATTACTTACAAAATGATCCTGTAATTTATGTGTTAATACTACACTATCAGTATCTGAATATATACATTCGTTATTTTCAAGATTTTTAAATTCATTTATAAATATTTTAGCATATGCAGATATAAAAGCTGATATTTGTACAGCTGATGGAACACCTCTATTTTTATTAAAACCTTTCATAGATTTAGATTGTATATATTCTAAACTATCATCTTCTAAATATTTAATTCATTTTCGTAAATTTTCATTTATTTTATCACCATATTTAACAAGTTTATGTCCATAATCTAATTCCGATAAAACAGTATGATGAAATTGTTTATTAATTTTGTCATTATATTCTTTATCAGTTATTATTTTAATTGTACCTTCTATTTCTTTTATACTAAATCGTCCATATAATGAATTTAACATTAATTTACAAATATTTTTTTCTACATGGTTAGTACTATTAATTTTTATATGATATAAGTTATATACATAATCTTTAAATAAATCTTTACCTTTTTCAAAATTATAACCACATCATTATAAATTTATAACCATGTTTAATACCATCTTTAATCTGTTCACTAATAATATGTTAACTAGATATCCATCTAGAGAATGGAGTTCTTAAAAATTGTGTTTCCCCATCAACTAAATGTTCAATAGTTAAATTTTTCAATACCGATTTAGTAGGTGGAATTATTGTACCATACGTAGAATCTTTATTAATAAAGAAATAAATAGTTCTTACATATATTTAATTAATTTGTATTTATAATATGTTAAATTTTTATTGACATGTTATATATTTAATTTATAATTAGGTATAATCGTCAGAAGTCAGTATATAAATATGATTTATTGTATAATTTTTATAAAATTTCTAAAATTTTTTTATAAAAGAAGTATTTTATAGATTTTATAGATAAATATGATTTATTGTATAATTTTTATAAATTTGATGTAAAAAAATAAAAAATTGTAATATTGATCCAAGAACAAATAATGATTTTTATAAAAAAAAAAATGTTAACAAAATTTCTGTTTTACTTCTGAAATGAATTAAGTTATTTAAATATCAATTCACCATTAAATCAATTTGAATTAATATCTTCGCCTTCTTCCTATTTTAACTTTGATATAATTAGTAATATAATCTATATAGTTTTCGGGGATTTGGCTTTAATTAATATTTTACAAATTTTTATATTTTCTATTATTTCTTTTGCTTTTTCTATGTTTATTTCTGATAAATTTAAATTTTCTAATAATATATTAATTAAAATTCTACAAAGATTTGTTTTTATTAATAGTATTTTAGCTTTAATTTGTTTAATCTTTTATTTATTTGACATTTCTTTATTTTTATTGGATACAATTTTTGATAATGCCATGGAAAGAGGTAAAGATTTAGTTGTTGCAGGTTCAAAAGATATTGCACCTAATTTAGGTATTGGTGCTGCTGCAGGTAAAGCAACTGCTGAAGCTTTCAAACATACAAGTGGTATGCCTACTGTTCCTAGAATAGCAGTAGTAGGATCAACAGTATTAGCTACGGCTGCTGGTACAAAAGTAGGTTTAGAACTAGGTAAACATGCAATGGATAATACAAAAAAAGATAATAAAATTGAAGTATCTAAATTAGACGAAATAGATACAGATAGAAGCCATTTACCTTCGGATTTTGATGGTGGATTTATAAATAATCCATTAGAAAATAATGAAATACCTTTAATTATTATGGTTAATGGATTAAGCTATTTAAATTATATAGAATTTAGCTTTATTTTAACTTTGTTCTCATTATTACTTAGAAAATATTTAAATATAAAAATACAAAGTTTTATTTTAAAATTAAAAAATAAATATATTAATAAAAATAAAAAAGTTGAGAATATTAACGATGAAAACATCACTTTAAATAAAGCATTTAATACTGTAGATAAATATAATAATTATTTAATTGTATTTATTTTTATATGTTTGATTTGGATTATGTTTATAAATATTTATTTTAGTATTAATTTAGCTGAAAATATTGATAGTTATGTAAAGGTGTATAATCATCTAAAAGGCAAATAGCTTGTTTGGCTTATTTGTTATATAATAAATGAATATATAGTTATAAAAAATAAGGTATATTATTCTCACAAGAAAAATATTAATAGAAATTTTATTTTTCCACTTTCATTTAATAAATTAAGTGAAATTAAATTTATTAATAGTGTGATGTTAAATTTAAAAAAATATTATTTTAAATCCCTTTCTATAATTATAGGTTTATTTATAATTAGTATTATATTTGCTTTCATGCTTCTCCTACTAGATAGTTTTCCATATATAATAGGTTTAAATTTAACTTAAGATTTAACAATAATAGATATTACCCATTATATATATTTTTCAAATATAATTATACCTTTAAGTGTTAGTTCAATTAAAAATAAGATTAAGAGTCCAAATTTATCTAATTTAAGTTTAGCTTATGATTTTAATAGTCCTATTTTTACATAATTATTATCCATTTTAACTAACAATCTTATTAATGAGAAAACGCAACTAAAAATAGAACATTTTTTACAAAATCAAGCTTTATAATTGAGTAAATTAAAACTATCTACTAATGATAATCCCAAGACTAAAATTAGCAATGCACTAATCTCTAAATTGATAGAAAAAAAATCACATCTAGAAAAAATAATTACCAATTATAAGATTAATTTGAATTTACTAGATGGTAAATTATCTAGTTTAAATACTCTAATAATAAACAATATGGATATAGAATTTTTAATAAATATAATGTATGGTAGAATACTTACTATTATTTCTAATAACCACCTATTAAATAATAAAACATATCAGCTTGATGTAACTATAAATTTAGGTAAAGAAATGGTAAATAAATATAACCTAAAAATTTATAAAAAAGTAAAACAATCTAATCCAAAATTAACTTATATTAAGTGGAAACAAGATAATCAAGAATGAATTAACCAAACAGAGGATACTCAATTTCAATTTGAATTAGGAAATGTTTTAATTAATTTTAGGATAGATTTAAAGCTGATTAAAATTTAGGTTAAAGTCTTAAGTAAAGATGAAAAAAATTTTTATTCTTGTTGCAGGTCCAGATCTAATAAATTCATTCCTAATTTAAATATTCCATTTAATATTCAGAGTTTACCTAATATAATTCCTATGATAGTTCCAGGTAAATTATATAAATTGAATGATAATAATTATTTAGAACTTGGAGGTTATTTATTGAATGGAGAAGAATATACAGATGAAATAATATTATCTAATTGGGAATTAAGTTCAAAGAGTAGATTATTAGAATGGAATGATATATCTGAGATGGTAAATAAAATTAACTCAGTTGCATTTAAAATAAATGGAAATGTTTTAGATTTTATTTTATTAAATAATGAAAAAGATGGTTTTTTTACAAATGCTAATTACATTAATCCTTTAAATTTAAAAGAAAACTTACTTTTAGTGAAAAGAGGGTAATATAATCTTTTAATAGTAGAAAGCACTTAGAACTAAACATTTTAGGATTGGCTATTATTTTTATTTTTATTTTTATTTTTTTTTTTATTTTTATTTTTATTTTTAGAAAAGTACCTTTTTTTTATCTTCCCATAAGATTAGATTATAGAGGAAGACTATACTATGTTACAGAATATTTAAATTATCAAGGTATAGAATTAGCTAAAGGTTTATTACAATTTAGTATTGGAGAAAAAGTTTATTTAAATGATGATATTGCTATTAAATACTTAAAAATATTTGGGGTAATTGCTTTGGTAATAAATTAGAAAAGAAATCTTTTAATGATAGAATAGCTTGGATTGATAATAATTTAGAAAATATTATCAACTTCAATAATGGTGTATTATTAAATAAAGCTGAAAACAAAATATTTTTCCTTAGCTTATGTTTTAAGTTTAAAAAATATATTCAAGCTTTAAATAATAAAGAGGAAATTTTTATCTCTAACTTACCTATACAACTAGATGCTACTTGTAATGGTTTCCAACATTTAACTTTATTAGTTAATGATCTAGCTCTTTCTAAAGAGTTAAATTTAAATGAATCTACTTGGAATGATAATCCTAAGGATTTTTATCACTTCATTCCTTTAAAAGTTAAAAACTTTTTTGCTAACAAATTAGATGAATATCAGACAGGTAAATTAGTATTAAGTCTTGAAGATAAGGAAAGTTATAAAAAATTAGCTAGATTAGATATATATCGAGCTTTAATTAAAAAAGCTGTTATGACTATACCTTATAATGCCTCTACTTCTTCTATTATTGAATATATTAAAGATAATTTTGATAAAAAGAAAAATCCTAATTATTTTGAGAATCTCAAGACAGACTTTTTTTTTGGGGAAAAGACAAAGATTATTATATTTATAAATTAAAATCTGATATTCCAATTCCAATAATATTCACAGAACTTGATTTTAAAAATCTAAGAAAAGCTTTAAAATTTGTTATCTTTGTTGATTATCCTAAATTGACTGCTTTAGATGAATACTTATAAGGTATAGCAAAAATATTAAATACATTAAAAATACCTATTCATTGGATTCTACCTAGTGGACTAGAAATAAACCAACAATTTTATGATAAAAAACCCTTAAAGTGAAACCATTTGTATACACTAAAAATCTGCTAAATTTAACAGTATTAAATAAAAACCAATTTAATAAAAATAAACAAAAAATTGCTCTTATGCCAAATCTTGTACATTCTCTTGATGCTGCTAGTTTATGCTTAGTTATTGCTAATTATTTTAAACAAATTGATAATGTTAATTTATATTCAATTCATGATTGCTTTGCTGTTCCATGTAATAAAGTTAATAAATTAATTGGATTATTAAAAACAGCTTATTGTATTATTTATTCAGATAGTAAATATTTATTAGATTTTTATTCTAATTTTAGATCTTCCATTATAAAATCATTTGGTAAAGATGTGGTTTCATTTAATGATAAAGAAGAGAAAATAATCATAAATTTAAAAAATGAAACTATAATTCTGAAATATCCTTATATTAAATCAGTAATAGATAGTAAAACACCTCAAATTAATTTAAATGATAGCAATTATCTAATCCATTAAACTTTAAAACTAATCAAAGATTGAGCTAGACTTATCATTCTGTGATAATCATTCTTTTTTGGCCCTATTTTAGGGCCATTTTTGTTGTTTTTGCATTAAAAAAAAACCTTCCTCAAACTGTTATTTATTCCTCCTTTCCTTTAATGTATATTACTACATTGTTTTAAGCTAAAAGAAATTTAAGAAAGAGTAAAAAGAAGGTTAAAAACCTAATTTAATAAAAATTTTTTTTATTCTACTATCTAATATAGCTTGGTCTCTATTTTCACAACGGTAGAAGTTGCTAGATATTGCTATTTAAGGTATAGTGAATTAATTAATAATATTTTGGTATTTAATCAAATTTAATGGTCTGTAAATAGTAATACTTTTTGTTAAAGTATCAATGTATATAATAAAATTTTTATGTATCTGTTTTTTTGGTTTAGTAAAAGTAAATTATTTTTTATATATTTATATAATATAGCTTTAATTTTAATCGTTACGTTATTATTACTAAACTCTTAATTTTATATGAAAAATTTAAAGAAAAAAAAAATATATCTTAACCCATTTTCGTTTTTATCTGAAATATATTTAGACACTAAAAATAAATAAGTATATATTGTTGAACGAATAAAATAAATGATTGTTGAACGAATAAAATAAATGGTAAACAATATATTAGACAAGCTAAAAATTTAGGGTATAGGATAGCTTATTATAAAAAATCTTGATATTTAAGAATTAAGACTACTTCATTAATAGCTTGACAAATGAAAATATGGTATAGAAAATTTTTCATTAAGTATAATTGAATTTATAAATTATGAAAATAATGATAAACTAGAAAAATTATTAAATTTTAAATAAAATAATGATATTAACTTATTTATACCTTAATATTATATATTGTTATATATTGTTGCGAAATAAGCTAAATCTTATATAGGTTATAAACATACTGAAAATTCGAAAAACAAAATAATAATTTTTAAAAAAGGTAGTTCTCATTTTATTTAAATTCTAAAATATGAGTTATTCTAGAAAAGGTGTAAATAATCCTAATTATGATGTTAAAGGATCTGAAGAATTAAAGGAAAAAATAAAATTAACTCGATTAAAAAGATTAAAGTTAAATAATAACAGTAAACTAGTAAAAATCACAGATACAATTAAAAAAATTTCTACTATTTACCCTTCAATTTGTGATTTGTACAGCAGTAAGAGGAATAAATTGTTCATACGGAGTTTTTAAATATCATAAAAAAAAAAAATTCAGAAATTCTTAAAAAAAAAGATTTATAATACATTATAATTATTTTGAAAAACCTGAATAAATAATTTATACTATTATTCAATTTATATTTTTATAGTATAACTTAAATATTTAGTGTAAATTTATTAATATTTTCTTTATAATTTTATAAAATAAAAAAATAATAAATAAATTATAATAATTTAACCACTTTTGATATTTACTTAATATTTATTATAAAGCTAAAAATAATTATAAAATATATTGTGAAATAAAAATTAGCAACTAATAACAAATATTGAATAAGTAAAAAAAAAAATTTTTTACTTTTTTTTTTTATAATAGTATATATGATTTTTAAAAAGTGTGGTATTTTTAATTTATTATATTATAAATAATAAATTACAAAAAATATAAATAAATTTATAATGAGAATATAATTTAATAAAGCGGACACTGTGAGATTCGAACTCACGACACTTTTTTGTGTACCCGATTTCAAGACGGGGGCCATAAACCAGACTCGACCAAATGCCCTTAATAGTTGAAGTATAGAGATCAGGAGGATTATTAGTATATATTAAATTATTAGTATAAATATAATTATTATGTAACAATTTTTATTAGTATAATTATTATGAATTGATAATTAAAATTATAGTCTTAACTTATAATTTATTATTATAATCAGATTAATTTTATTTTACGATAATATTATTAAATAGTAAACTAAAATTTATAGTTTTAAGTTTAAAAATATGTTATACACATAAAATAAATATATAATAATTTAATGAATAACAATTAAACATTAACGATTTTTAATAATAAATTTACTATTATTATTAAATTTAAATGAGTGTAGTATTTTGCTTTATTTATTTTGTTATTCTTTTATAAATAATTTTAAATAATATGTATTATTATTTAATAATTGAGAAAATAAACACATCGTATTTATAAATACAATTAATTTTATACTTAAAATATAACTTATAATCTTTAAAAATTAAAAAAAACACAATTTTTATATTGAGCTAAAACTAAATTTAATTATATTTATTGAAAATATCATAATTTATAATAATTTTTTAAACAAACAAATTTAAGTTTTAATTTAATAATTATTTAAATTAAGTATTTACAAATTTATGTTATCAAGTATTTTTTACTTTAGTTATTTATTTTTGAATATCTAAAAAAAATTTTTTATTTTTAAAATTGTATTACCCTAAATAAAAAGAAGATAAAAAATTGTTTGTATTTATTTTTATAATATAATTAATTATTTAGTTTAATGTATAGGTATATTATTATAATTTAGATGTAGAAACGTATTTTTATATGTTGTTAAATTTATTAGTTTATAGTTTTACAGTATGTTACTTATTTTTCTTTATATTAGGTTTTTTTTTATTTTTATATTTTGAAATGTTGTAATGTTGTAATATTTTTATTTTTTAAAAGTAGAAGTTGAATATATAATTATTAAAAAAAGTAGGATATTTTTGAAATGCTATTTTTAATAACTATATGATATAATTTTATTTTTAAATATAAAAAAATATTGAAAAAATTTAGGAGTATCTACATATTTGTCAACTATTTACTATTTAACACTTATATAAGTTGTATCCCTTATAATTATAAAATAACTTTTATAATATAAACATTATATTGTCTAGAAAATAAAACGCATGTATATTATTAAATATAGTGGAGTGTTAAATAATTAAATGAATTATAATATATAATTAATGTTTATGTAAATATTAATTTATAATTCTAGAGAGTATTAGTAATAATTATTAGTTAATAAAAATAATTTATTAATTAAAGAATTTTATTCAAAAATTATTCTATATTCGTTCATTTAATATAAATAATAAATAATTAGCTTATTAAATATTTATTAATATTTAAATATATTAATTAAAATTTAAATAAATGAACTTTTAAATTTAATAGTTCAAAGTTAATTCTGTTCTATATTAAATTATAGACAAAAAAACAAACAAACAAAAAAAAATTAAAACTAAAAAAAAAAAAAAAAAAAAAAAAAAAAAAAAAATTAATAAAAAAAAAAAAAAAAAAAAAAAATGAAAACAATAAAAAATTTACTAATAATGACAAAATGCATGATTATAATAGGAGTTAAAACACCTAATTTACCTTCAAATATTTTAAAAATTCATACGAGTAAATTTTTAATTTGTTTTAGGTATATTGTAGGATTTAGTAGTGTAGCACTGTTAGGAGGAAAATTAACTTGATTTCCTGTTTTATATACATATATAGCTATTTTTGTTATAATTATTCATTTTATTTATATTCTTTATATAAGTTTAACTAAATTCAAATATATGGTTAAACTTATTAAAAATAATCAATTTGGTATTATCAAAACAAATTTTGATAAATTTTGGGTATATTTAGCTATAATTATTTACTTTACAAAGATGGTTTTTGAAATTATTACATCTGTAAGTATAGGTCTAGGTGTATTATTTATGTTAGGTGTAGATAACCTATTTGACATGTTAAATAAAATTCCTGTATTTAGACCTTATTTTCAGAGTTTAATACATTTATTAAACCCCCTACCAGGTCTTGAATGATTACTTCAAACTGAATATGGACAATATATCATGAATAAAATTTGCAAATTTTTATTGGAAAATGCAAAGTCGGAGGTGAATGATTTGGATTCTATTGATAATACAGAATTTACGTGAAGTCCTATTAATGATGATGAAATTGAAAAAAATTTATTAGAGGAAGATAAAAAACTAGAAAAAAAAAAATCGGATATAAATAAATAGAACTATTAAAAATTAAATAGAACTATTATCAAAACAAATAAAATATTGAATAAAATAACTTTAACTATTATATAAATAAACATAAACATAAACATAAACAGAAACATAAAAAGAAAAAAAACATAAACATAAACATAAACATAAACAGAAACAAAAACATAAACATAACAAATAACAATTTAGATATAAATAAATAAGCAATTGCAAATGAAAACAGCAATATAAATAAATAAGCAATTTAACTGATATATAAAAAATATAAAATTTTATAAATAGCTATCTAACTTTTATAGCAGATATATAATATTTTATTAATAGCAATATCAATAGCAATATGAATAGCAATATGAATATGAATATAAATTAAATTAATAAATAAGATTAAGCAGAACAAGATTTAATCAATATGCATTTAACTGATATAGAAGATATAAAAATAGCATATATAGAAAATTAAAAAAACAAATAACAAAAAAAAATTAAATTAAACCCATTTACACTAAAAATTTTATATAATAATTTTTTTTTTATTACATTTCCATTCTAGTTAATAACACAACAAAATATAATATTACATAACAATTAAGATTCATTTATAACAATTTTGGTTTATTCAATTTCAATTTAAATTTTAAAACCAGTAAGTATTAAATTAATACTTGTTTATATAGTTAATTTTATAATAATTTTTTATTCTTATATTACAAAATTGATTACCTTATTTTAAAATTTTACTTGTAAATGTATCAGGATTAAAAGTTTTAGTTCATAATTATGTATTAAATAATGTCTTCAATTTTTGGAATAATAATTTATTTTATATTACTTTTGCTAATACAAAATTATCCATAATTTTTTTTTCATTATCTTTAAATACATATCATAAATCTAACTATTTAGTTATTGAAAATAGTTTTTATCTATTTTATAACATTACATTTAATAAATTAATTTATGAATATTTACATTATAAGTTTGTTTTTTTCTATAGTAAAGTTATTTTAATGTTTTACTTGAATAAAAAAAAAAATAAAATATGTATATAAATATATATTATATATTATGATAATGTTTTTTATTTCATCATTTCAATAGTGTTAATTTTATTTGCTTATTTTATAACACACATTGGTTTTTAATATTTTATCTTATTTATAATGATTCATTTTTAAAATTTAATTTAAAACAAACTCTTTTTTAATTAAATATTTTATATTACCAATAAAAAAAAAAGTATAAATTTTAATATTTATTTCAGTAACATTACTTTATTTTTTTTTTAAGTTAAAGTAAAATTTTTATTTATATTATTCATAAAACATAATACTTATATTATAAATTTTTAACTTTAACCCATTCTCTTTTTAAAACTTTAATAAAATCAATATTTTAAATAGATAATAAATTTTCCTTATCTTATATTGTTTAAATCTATAAAGGGTTTAAGTCACAGTCAAAAAATAATTGATTAAATTATTATTATTTAATAATAAGTAAAAAATTTAATAAATAAAATTAAAGAAATAATTAAAAATAGTACATACTCACGTAATACACCCTTAAAGAAACGTACTTGCACCTCTAAACATACAACTCATACGAATACGAAAAAAAAAAATAAAAATAGCAAATATTGTAGTCAGGTTTATGATTAAAGCTTTTTGGTTAATTTTGGCTTTTTTTACTCCAAGTAATTAGTATAAGTTATAATGTTTTTGCTTCCTTTGGCATCAGATGTGGTTTAAGGTAATATTTTTAAATGTGTTTCCATCATCTTTGATTGCCTCAATATTCTGTGTGTGGATAGAATTTTGCATTAGGAGGTTAGAAGAAATCTCTTTGTGAAACAGACTACAAAGTCCTTCTTGTTTTTATAACAAACTTTCATATAAAAAAAATGAGGGATGGATTACTAGAACTAGAGACGATTGCTATATTGAGTATAAATTCTTTAAGTAAACCAATATCGTCGTGGAATGCATGAATACCTTAGAGTTTTACATGTACAACATTACAAGAAGCAGTCATGATTTTATAAGACATTAGTATGATCCAATAGATAAACTATTTTTGTTACAGTATTTTTGGAGAATTTTATAATAAATTATTGAAAAAAAAAAAGTCCGCTAAAGTTTCATAGTCTGTAAATTAAAAATTTAAAAGTTAAAGTTGTTTATTCTTTTTGGGCTGAGCATCGATAATGTCTGTAGCGTTATTATCTAACTGATCTAGGGTTACATTATCTTGTTCCGCATTCATTATGAAATACATACGAGAAAGTATTATCTAACCTAGAGTTAGATATTTTTTAAACATTAATTTTCAAAAGTTAAGATAAAAAGCTCTTTTAACAACATATCTATAATGTGAACTATTTTCCAGATTGTAATAGTTGGATCATCCTTGAATGATTGGGTACAATATCGTGATAAGTTCCACGTCAGATAAATTATTCTAATTAGCGAATATGTGATTTAGTTTACTTAAAAATTTTCTAAACTTTTCCTTGTTAGAATAAAGTGCTATCTCGCCGGTGTAATATTTGGCCTATAATATATTTATCTTGATCTTGGTTTTAGCTGACCATCTAACGTTATATTTTAAAGTGTATCTTAGGAAATCTAATTGTTTAATTTTTTCCTTTAAAGTATACATTTTAGTTTTTGTTGGATATAATAGTAAACCTTTTTCGGCTAAAAAGTTATCGATGGCAGGTATGATGTAAGTAGTTAGGATGTTTTTGCTTTTTGCAAGTACGATGAAGTCATCAGCATATCTCACAATTGCAACACCTAGTGAAACTACTTTAATAAACCTACCTTTGTCTTTTATTTCTAACAAAAAAAAATTTTTTTTTTACTTTAGTGCGTAGCAGTAGTAATAGGGCGAATCGAGTTTTGTACATCTTTTTCAAGCCCGTTAAAAGTTAAATTGGCCAATGTTGGAGAAATAATTATTACTTGTGGTGTCCCTATAGTAAGATCAATGTACATTACAATTTTGCGTCGAGAATTTTGTCTTAAAATCATAATATCATAAATTACTTTAAAATAGGATATAAGAACAGATTATTTATTAATCAATCATGATTAATATTATCAAAGAAATCTTTGATGTCTGCATATAATATACACTTATTTTCATTTTATTGAGTATAAGATCCCAGACCTTGTTTACCAAATCAGGCCGCAAAAGATCTTTGTTGAGTTTATAGAGAAAGGATTATGAGTTGAATTCTCATAGCCGAAATACTAATTTTGCAGTCTCTATATGGCTGAATAAAGAGTTTTATTTATCACTAATTAATTCAATTAGGCCATAAAACTGACTCTACCAAATGTTTTTAATAATATAAATTTAAATTCTAGTTTAATAATTAATATATATTAAAGTTTATTTATTAATATATATATTATATAATTATTATATTAAAATACATTCATTTTATACTGTTATAAACCGTTACGTTATAATAAATATTTTAAATAAAAATAATCAAATTTAACCCCCCATTTACATCAAAATTTATAATTTTATAATTAAATTTAAACCATTTACATCTAAATTTAAATTTTATAGTTTCTATTTTATTACATTCATATTCTATTTTATAATATAAACAAAAAAAAAAAATAATATAACATAACATAACAATTACGATTCATATATAATAATATCAGTTCATTTAAATTTTTAATTTTTAAGATTATTTTAATGTTTAAATAGATTTAATAAATTTTAATATATAATAAAATTTTATAAACCGTATTTTATATTTATTAAGACCGAAGAGAATTGAACCCTTATAAACCTCATTATGAGTAAGGTGCATTAACCAATTATGCTACAGTCTTTTCTTTTTATATTTTTTATAATTTCTTTTAATTTAAATTTTATTATATTAAAAAAAAACATAATTAATATTACAAATAACAAATAATATTATTATATATTTTTTATTTCAAATGCCATTTTATTTATAAAAATTATTTAATATATATTATTTACTTAATATACTTATATCCTAATATACTTATATATTTATTATTTATTTACTAACAAATAATTCATAAAATTTTACTAATCGTAAAGTAATTTATATAAATAAAAATTAAAAAAAAATTTTTAAAAAAATATATTTTAAGAGTTAAGAATTAAGAGTTAAGAGTTAAGAGTAAGCATATAATGAATTACTATTTATATTATTATAAAAAAGTAAATTAATTATAAAATTTATTTTCATTATTTAATCTAAAATTTTAACTTTATAAATTAAATGAGAATCCAATATAACTTGTTAATTTAAATTTTAATTAATTATTAAATATTATTATTGAAATTAAATAAACTAAAACATTTATTCAAATTTTAAGTTGTATACTTCTCTATTTAATATAAATTTTATGTTAATACTTATTTTTTTTTTTATTATTTTTGAAAGAGACCATTTTATATCATTATTTAGACTTTATTACTTTTTCGAAAAATATAAATTAAAGCAATTAATAGGAACATTTTAAATGTTTATCTACTTATTTTATAAAATTTTAAAATGATAATTAATTTTTGTGTTTTTTGTTTAATAAATATTTATAATTATAATAAATATTATAAATAAAGTTTATCTTAAACTAATATTATTATTTTATCTTTTTTTAATTACAATAATTTATTAAAATAATTTATAAAAAAAAACCAATTTATTATTGATTTATTAAAAATTAATATTTATATTTTTTGTTTTTACTAAAATTTGTAATTGCAAAAAAAAACGTTAAATAAATAAAAATACTTTAGACTTGATATTGAGCAGTAAAGGAATCGAACCTTTTGTGGTCATAAACCAATTCTTTTACAGAGAACCTCCATTACCAATCGGACACCTACCCTTATAAAATATTCTATTATATAATAATATATAATACTCTTTTAATAACTTTATATGTAATTTAACACAAGCAACAAACAAAATTTTTATTTATTTATTTAAACCATAAAATTAATAGAATATTTAATTTTATTGTTATATTAAAAATATTAAATTTAAATATTGTTATAACTTTCAGTTTATAATAAAATCTTGTTAAAGTTCTAAGTATTAAATATTATTTAAATTAAATAATTTATACATTATTAATTTTAATATTATATAATTCAATATTATTTACATATAAAAAGAATTAAAAATTTTTTTTTACTATAAATTGTTGCAATTCCTTTTTTTTTAGTATGAATTTATATTTATTCATTTCAAGAATATATTTACTAGTTATAAGCATTATTAACTATTTTAATTTCAAAATTTTAATAGAAATAAAATAAGATAAATTTAATTACATATTTAATTTAGATTGTGAATTATAATTTAATTTTTATAATATAATAAAAATAAGATAAAAATAAATTTTGTTATAAGATATAAATATAATAGTTTCAAATAAGACAGAATAAGGTTAAATATAATTAGTTATAGTTAAATAAACTTAATTATATTTTTATTTGTTATTTGATAAATAAAAAACACAAATTTAATTATAATAATTTATAATACAACTAAAATTTCATTAATATTAATTGACACATAATAAAATATCGTAATCAATAGTAAATTTTATAAAAAAAAAATATATTTATATATATATGTAATATTATGATCATAATTTTAAATATCATAATTTTTGTTTGTTAAAAGAGATTATATATATAATATATAATAATAATATAATATATTATAAATTAAATAGATCCTTTCGTATAATGGAAAATACGACTGCCCTTCACGCAGTTTATACCAGTTCGACTCTGGTAAGGGTCATTTTTATTAAATATATAATTATCTAATTGTAAGATATGTAAATTAAACTTTTAAATGTTTACATATTTTAGGAATAGTTTACATTGGTAAGTTAAAACGATTGCTAATTGTTGGGTCAAAACCTTTAGGTGTTCGAATCACCTCTATTCCGTATTTAGTTACAAAGTTTAAATTTTTGTAAATAAATGTAAATTATTATTAGGTTGTAATATGTTTATTATTATTTTTAGTAATCATTATCATTAAACCAATTCGTTTTTTATTAGATATCGGTTAACAATTAATTTTTTTATTTAAATAGTTATTAAATATAATATTTAAAAATTCTAAAAAAAATTTATCTTAACTGATTTAAATTTTTTTACTTAAAATTTCTTTAACCCATTCTATTCAAATCCAAATATTTATATTTAAATAAACAGATTTTTTTTTTTTATAATAGTGAATTTAATAGGTAAATTTAATAAAACTATGTGAATTATTATGTTAAAAAGGTATAATTAATTTTTTTATATAATGGAAATTTTCTATTGGAAGGATACATAAATTTTGTATGTATATTTCTATTTATATTTTTAAATAAATAACCATAACCGAGATAGTTTTTTTTTTTTAATACAATAATAATAATCTATTATATTTAAATATATATATTTGTTTTGTTCAACATAACTTTTTAATTATTTTAATATTTATTATTATAATTAAAAATATGGAGACAAAAATCTGATTTACTTACTAACAAAAAATTTATAAATAATATTGTAATTATTATTATTAAATAAATTTTAATTATATAATATTTTAAACTAAAACAAATATAAAAAATTTTGTATTATTATTTATACAATTAAAATGCAACGCTTATGATGTACGTAGAGTCAGAGTAATATGAATTAGATAATAGAGCTTATGTGTGTATATTTGTTGAAGGACATTTCCAATGAATTGGCTCTATTCAACGAATGCTAAAGAAATTGGAACTTTATATCTAATGTTTTCAATATTTGCAGGTATGATAGGTACCGCTTTTTCAGTATTGATTAGATTAGAATTATCAGCTCCTGGAGTACAATTTTTAGCTGGAGATCATCAATTATTTAACGGTGCGCCGTCTAATTACATTGTTCGTTGTGATAACGATAAAGTCGTAACATCACAGGGTCAACCAAATCCTTTGACTCAATATGAGTCTTCGAGCCTTAAAGCATCAATCTTAGCCAGCTTAGGCCAACTAGGCGGTAAACTTAGCATGATTGAAAAGCTGTTTGAGAGAATAACAGCGAGCTACGGTTCCTATGGTAAGGATAACGAATCTCTACAACTTTCTATGCTGATCGAAATTTCAGACACACTAAATAAGCTAATTACTAGTATACTAGTGTGTTACCATTATTTGGGTTCAATTTTTTACGTTGAGATTTTGAACTTGATTTGGTCGGATGGTCAGGTTGCCGTAAGCAACCCCAAGGAGAGGAGATACCTAAGGGAGCCAATCGGCGGACAATTTAAGAATTCGGGATCACCTGACAGACGAAAGTCCGGAGGTGACGGAGGACTCGTATTAGCTAGAATTAATAAAGTGAATAATACTCGGTTATTACTAGTGAAGGGGTCTAGGGATATTTCAACTAAAGTCTCACTTCCTGCGGGCTTTGAGAAGTTGGTTAACCTAAGAGAGTTAAACACCACCGACAAAACTATGATTAATACAAAAGTTTTGGACTTATTAAGTGATATCGATATTTTAATCGCGGCCTATTCAAAACTAAAATCTTCTCCAGGTAATATGACTCCAGGAATGGATTCGGAAACCTTGGACGGAATAAATAGACCATGATTCGAAAAACTAAAGAAAGAAATTAGAACTAATTCTTTTCAATTTAAATTTAGACCTGCACGTAGAATAGATATACCTAAATCAAACGGTAAAAGTACTCGACCTCTAGGCATAGCATCTCTGAGAGACAAAATTGTACAAGGAGCAATACTACTAATTTTGGAAGCAATATTCGAACCTTCTTTCGTTACGCATGCACACGGATTCCGGCCTGGAAAAAGTTGCCATACAGCCTTAAAAGAAATAAAAGGAACTTTCTCCTCAGTTAATTGGTTTATAGAGGGTGACATTAGCAAATGCTTTTATACATTCGATCACAAAATACTAGTACAACTTATCTCCAAGAGAATAAATGACAAAGGTTTTATAGATCTTCTACACAAAGCTCTTAAAGCAGGTTACATGTTCCAGGGACATTTTTACTCGCCAGACAAAGGAAACCCTCAAGGCTCAATAGTGAGTCCCATTTTTTGCAATATACTTCTACACGGTTTGGATGAATTTGTGCTAGACCTCCAGAATAATTTTGAGGTAGGTAAACGATGTAAGACTAATCCACTTTGAAGAAGACTTACTCGAGCCAGCCTAATCAAGGAAGTACATAATAGAAATATAGGCTCTCGACTTCACATTGATCCTAGCTATAAACGACTAAAATACGTTCGTTACGCAGATGATTTCCTAATAGGAATTATAGGTTGCAAAGCTGATTGTGTGAAAATAATAGACAATATTCATAACTTTTTGCTTAATGAGCTTAAGTTAAAATTTAACCTTGATAAAACAATAATTACTAACGCTAGAGATGACAAGGCGCATTTCCTAGGTATGGACATTAGTATCATCCCTATAGCAACGAAACCGTTACGTATCGTTTCTAGAGGAGTTTATACATACCGAATGAGATCCACGACAAAACCACTTCTTATGGCTCCTATAAAAAATTTAGGTTTAAAACTAACTGAGAAAGGATTCGCCAAACATGGTGGAACGCCAACGCGATTGGCTAGAATGATACCATTCGAAACACATCAAATTGTTAAACACTTTTGACAGATATGGTTAGGATTTAGCACGTATTATTCCTTTGCGGATAACTACGGTAGCCTTGGTAGAATACATTATATATTAAAATATTCCTGCGTGCTAACTTTAGCTTCTAAACTTAAACTTAAAACAGCCAAAAGAGTATTCACCAAATTCGGAAAAGATATACTAATTAAGGACAAGAATGATAAAATAATAGCATCCTTTCCCGACGTTACCTTATCTAAACATAAAACTTTCCACCTTATCAATTTTACAGACATGAACCCCATCGCTCGTTTGGAAAAATTGGCAAATATTACTTTTATATCTAAAGCGGTACTATATAGTACTTGCACAGTTTGTGGTACTTCGGAAAATATAGAAATGCATCATGTTCGTAAACTTAGAGAATCGACTCGAGCCATTAAAATGGCCTATATGACCAGTATGATGTCTCGAATGAATAGGAAACAGATACCAATCTGTAAACCTTGTCACATAAAATATCATAGAGGAGAAGTTATAATTGATACGTAAAAAAAAAAATAAGTCTGAATAAATCTAATAAAAGTCGTATTTAACCCTCTTAATTTAATATCCGTGAAAGCCGTATGATGCGAAAGTATCACGTACGGTTTGGGATGGAGTCTTTGGACCTAAAGATTTAATATCCAAGGTCTAATTTCTTACTTCACTAATAATATCTGCTCATGCTTTAATCATGATTTTTTTTATGGTAATGCCTGGACTTGTCGGGGGATTTTTACGACGCAGTCGTATTTTTGTTAATGATCTTGTTTCATTTGCATGGAGTGATTCTGATAGCTATAATTATCAGCATGCCGGTACAAATACAGAGGATAAGTCCAACGAGTCTTATTCTAAAGGTTGTATGGGAATGGGGAAAATATATGTTAACGGAATATGTATTAGTACTCTATACCGAACTTTAGTTATTTTTTTCAGTTTAACGAAAGTGAACTTTCATTTTAAAAATGCTTCAGCGACATTCGTCTTTTCCGCTTTAAGTAATATAAATACAGGAGACGAGGGCAAACAAACTATTAAGGGTGTAAATGAATCCATATACTCTGATATCACTAATAGAGCCTATATCATTACAGAAAGAAACTGAAATATAATACAAGATATTGCAAATTATCTGAAGAACAAAAATATCAAATGCGGGAACCTCGGAAAGGTCATATTACTGAAAAATAATTCTGTTGTAATCATTCTGTTCTCAAAAACCAATAATATGACTACAATTATCCTTATAAATAAGTTTACTTATTTAAAGAATAGTGTTTCACACACACCACAGTCAAGTATCACAATACAAGAGTGTGCTGTATTGTACGGGGGCAAGATAAGTGACCAAGCAAACGCTCTAAGTAATGTTAGAGATACTGATAAATCTAATAAAGTAGTTAGAGGATCTCAGCCAATGAGGGTTAGTAAAAACTGACCTTATCAACAAGTTGGACAAAAGCTAAATTCACCATGCCTTGGAAGGGGTAAACTAATTTTTCTGCGTAATTACTCCATGGTCAAGGACGTAAATCCCATTAAGGATTTAAAGAGACGCTTAGTAATTAATAACCTATTATGACCTACTAGTATTGATTTAACAATTATACATAATGAAGTTCATAAAGAACAGATGGAATTGGTTCGCCTAGTTGAAACTTTTGGAGAATATAGTAACCAAGTTATGGATTATCAAGTCCTATTAATAAATTCTTTATTTTTTAGAATAGCGGCTATTGATAAATTATCAAAGTCAAGTGGGTCTAAGACACCGGGTGTAGATCTGGAACGTATAGTTTCTAGAAAAGAAGATGAACTTATCTTCATAGAATTAACTGAATGACTTAAAATTCAAGTTAAATCTCCATCTAAATATATAGCTAAGCCTATCAAATGAGTATGAATACCTAAATCTAATGGAAAACTAAGACCTTTAGGTATACCTACTCTTCGAGACAGAGCCTTGCAACATTTATTAAATTTAATACTGGAACCTATCGTGGAATCACGTAACGATCCTCACAACTTTGGTTTCAGACCTTATAGATCAGCTAAACATGCCATAGCTTCGCTGAGAACTAATCTAAAAACTATTGAAAGCAACAAAACCTTAATTCTTATGTCAAAAATCAATCAAGAGAACAAACTTAATTGAACTATGCCCGAGGATAAGGTAATCCTTGATGCACATATAAAAGGTTTCTTTGACAATATCAATCACGATTGATTGTTAGAAAACTTATACTTAAATCCAATATATAAACCTATCATCAAAGCATGACTGAAAATTGGTGCGATTGACAAAGGCACTTTTGTTAAAACAGAGCTAGGTATCCCCCAAGGTGGGATAATATTACCTACCCTAGCTAACTTTACTCTTAATGGATTAGAGAAAACAATTAATCAATCCATTCTACCTTTAACAACTAGTAAAGAACAACGTATAGTTGTTAAATTGAAAGATAGGTCAAAAACTATAATTGCTTCAGGGTTAGCCTATGTTAGATATGCAGACGATTTTGTTGTATTAGCTAGGTCAAAATATATCATAAATGATTTAGTTGTACCTGCTATCAATAAATTTTTACAAGAAAGAGGTTTGACTCTCAGTCCTGAAAAAACTAAAATTTTCCGGCTATCTGATGATGATGCGGAGTTAAACTTCTTAGGATATACCCTTAAATATAAACCTAAATGGAGAATTAATAAAGGAGTATTATTTGTAGACCATGCGAGTTCTAGAGGTATAGCTTTATACCCTAACAAATATAAAGTTCTAGCCATTATCAAAAAGATTAAAACCATTTTTGACTCCTCACAAAATAGCGATGTTTATAATCTCATAGCTAAACTTAATCCTGTGATAAGAGGGTGATCGAATTATTTTAATATGGGAAACAGCTCTCGTTATAGAGATACTGTACGTAATGCCATCTATCATTTAGTTTGAAAATGAGCCCACCACAAACATAGAAGATGAGGAAAAAAGCTTATAGCTAATACCTACTTCTTAGATAAAATCGTTAACAATTCCAAGACTTATAATAAATTTAAAAATGTTAAATGAGTTTTCCATGGATCTGTCAATCAAAATTCTAGATATAACCCAGAAAAGAAAAAGACTATCTACTTAGTGAATGTTAGCTCTAGTACAAAATTACTGTCTAGTAAAAATTATATAATTCCCAATAATTTAATAAAAATCCACGGTTACCACCCCGAATATTATAAATTAATAGAATTTAATACTAACATAAATTTAAAAGCTATGGAGGCTTACTCGCTCTTTAAAGAAAAATTATTAAAAAGACAAAATAATTTATGCGGTTACTGTAGTAAACCACTATACTTCGCAGAATCAGGAAAAATAATATACAATGAGTTACACATACATCATATTAAACCTATTTCTGAAGGCGGATCTACAAAAAATATCACAAATATGACAATCATACATTCATGGTGTCATAAAGATATTCATTCAAAAGAATAGTAGACGTAATCACAGCTAAAAACATAAGGAAATGTATAATAATACTGCTGTGAAAATTTCCCGGGTGAGCTGTATGCGGAGCGATTCGCACGTACAGTTCTTTGAGGGGATTTGGCTGTGAGGTCACTTTCCATCTCTAGTGGTAACTATTTATTACCCGTTCAAGTTGGAGCAATCGATATGGCATTTCCACGATTAAATAATATCTCTTTCTGATTATTACCTCCTTCACTAATACTATTACTTCTTAGTTCATTAGTTGAAAATGGTGCTGGTACAGGATGAACAGTTTACCCTCCTTTATCAAGTATACAATCTCATTCAGGTGGGGCTGTTGATTTAGCTATCTTCAGTTTACATCTTGCTGGGGTTTCATCACTATTAGGTATATTATTGTGCCTATAATTTAAGTAAGAGAAATTATATAATGCTTCTTAATGCTTAAAATAACATTATATTTAGGTTATTTAAATATTTTATTTCAATTGATAAATCTGCATGTATATAAATCAAAAAAAAAAATTAGATATTTATTTAGTTATATAAGCAAAATTTTTTAAAATTTTCAGAGACTTTACGAAGCAGTAAATTAATAAATTTAATATATAAGAGAAAGTCCTATTAAGACAGAAAATAATGTGTTTATAATTCCTACTTTGGAATTAAATTTTATATTGCCTGCAATTCCTATTATAAATAAATGGAATAAAGTAAATAAGTCTATATTTACTAAAACTAATTGTAATGCAATAGTAACCTTTAATGGAAAATTAGATAGTACTTTAGGTTTACCTAAAATAACTAAATTCATTAGAGATTTAACCTATTTAAATACAATTAGTTTGGGTTTAATAGTTGGGTTAATATTAGGAGACGCTTATTTAAAAAAGGGCATTAATAGTACAAATGTTCGAATAGGATTTAAACAATCTATTATTAATTTTCCTTTTATGTGAGTAACTTATATAGGTTTAGCTCATTATTGTAATTCGTTACCTAGATTAGAATGGGCATATTTAAAATCTACAGGTCTAAGATATGGTCAATTAGTTTTAGAAACTCGATCATATCCTGTGATGAACATTTTATACACATTATTCATAGAAGACGGTAAGAAAATAATTAGAGAAGAATTATATTTTTATTTATCTCCAATAGCTTTAGCTTATTGAATTATGTCTGATGGTGTATCACAACAGTACGGATTATTAATTTGTACAGATAATTTTTCTGTACCTGATGTTGTCAGACTTATTAATATTCTTAAAATAAGATATGATTTAAATTGTTCAATCCATTATACTAAAAATAAACCACGAATTTATATTAAAGCAGACTCAATGAATAAGTTACGAATTTTAGTTGGACCGCAAATTATTCCATTTTCTAATTATAAATTGAGAAAAGGTAAACGAAATGTAAATATATATTATATTTCTTTCTTAAAATTAGGCAATTAATTTCATAGTAACTGTAAATAACATGAGAACAAATGGTATGGGGATGCATAAATTACCGTTATTTGTATGAAGTATATATGTAACGGCTATTTTATTATTATTATCATTACCTGTATTAGCCGGTGCAATTACAATGTTACTTACAGATAGAAATTTTTCAACTAGTTTTTACGATGCAGCTGGTGGTGGAGACCCTGTGCTTTATCAGCATCTTTTTTGGTTTTTCGGTCAATGATGGCCCTATTTATGAGTAATTTTAAATACGAATTGCGCTATATGCTGGGACTTTTTAGGAAATATGTGCACTAACAATGTAAGTCTCATCTATGAATCAGCCGTGTTAGTTAAAGTCGCTATGATCTGTAGAGGGAATCAGCCGGTAACCAAAGGTATTTTTAAAAAACATAAATCATACTTAGTAGGAACTTCAGAGACTACACGCGTAACAACCTACGGAATAAAGGAAACTCGATTTAATCAATGATTAGCAGGTCTTATTGACGGGGATGGTTGTTTTTTAGTTAGCAAATCCGGTTATTCTAGCTGTGAAATAACTGTAGCACTATCTGATGAACGTTTATTACGAATTATTCAGAATAAACTAAGTGGGTCTATTAAACTTCGTTCTGGTGTTAAAGCTCTTCGGTGGCGATTACACAATAGGGAAGGTATGATAAACCTAGTAAACCGAGTTAACGGATATATTCGGCATAGCAAACGTTTAACTCAACTTAATAAAGTTTGTGCTGTTTTAGAAATGCAAATTTTAACTCCAGATACTTTACATAATCAACATGGATGATTTTCTGGCTTTTTTGATGCTGATGGAACAATTGCTTACTATTTTAAAGGTATTAATAGTAATCCTCAATTAACTCTTAGTATAACTAATAAATTATATGTTGATATAGTTCATTTTTTAAATATTTTTGGTGGATCTATTTACTTTGATAAGTCTAATAATGGATACTATAAATGACAAGTTCAATCAGAGATGAATTTAAAATCATTTATGGATTATCTTAAAATATGTCCATCTCAATCTATAAAGCGGAATCGTTTATTTTTGGTTAAGGAGTATTATCGACTTGTGGGTATAAAAGCGCATAAAGCACCCGAAGACACTAAACTGCATAAAGCTTGACTTAATTTTAATCGAAAATGGGGTATTTAAATCATTAAATATTCTTATCCCACGTAGTGTTGATGATATAGTCCTTCAGTTTATTTTTATATATTAACTGAAAGCATCCAGAAGTAAACTGTATTAAAAATATAAGCTTCTTAATGTGGCTATGTGCGGGAATAACTTCATTAAGTTTTAAATACTCCAACTATTTTAAAGTCATAGTAATAAAGTTAAAACAAAGAAGTCAATCTGCAGGTAATTTTATTAACAATAGTCACAAACTCATTAATAAAAAAACTTCAGAGACTTTACGCTACAAATCTACCGAATCTGAATATATTCATAAAATTTCTATTCATGTACCTAAACATTTAAAACCTAGATCTGATATTGATTTTGGTAATTATTTAGCTGGATTAATAGATGGTGATGGTCATTTTTCTAAAGCATTACAATTAGTCCTTGTATTTAATGAATTGGATGCTTCTTTAGCTTATTTTATAAAAAGTAAACTTGGTTACGGAAATATTTATAAAGTTAAAAATAAAAAAGCTATTATTTTAGTTGTTTCTAATCGTAGTGGTTTATTAAAAATATTAAATTTAATAAATGGAAAAATAAGATCTAAAAACAAATTAAATCAAATTAATAATAATATATTAGTAAACAATTATTTTAAATCTTTTACAGATTTTAGTATTAACTCTGATATGAATTTAAATAATTATTGATTATCTGGATTTTCGGATGCAGATGCTAGTTTCCAAATTAAATTTATTAATAGAAATAATAAAACAGAAGTAAGATTAAATTTTCAAATAGATCAAAAAAAAGATGATTTATTAATTTTAATTAAAAACTTTTTAGGTGGAAATATTGGATATATAAAAAGTCAAGATACTTATTATTATGGGTCTACTAGTTTTGGTTCAGCTAAAAAAGTCATTAATTATTTTGATCATTTTCATCTACTTTCTTATAAACATGTGAATTATTTAAAATGAAGAAAAGCTTATATTATTATTCAAAATAAAGATCATTTAACAGATTTAGGATTAAAAAAAATAATTAAACTTAAAAAAACAATGAATATAAATATAAATATAAATATAAATATAAATAATTCAGATAAAATAGATTAAGATAAAGTCCTAACAAGAGCGTGAGTTCTTGAGTGATAATGGTAAATAAATCTTATTTTATATTAGATTATTTAATTATCCAAAAAAAAAAAAAAATTGTTATATTTTAATTATACCTGGATTTGGAATAGTTAGTCACATTGTGTCAACATTCTCAGGAAAATCAATTTTTGGTCAAGATGGCCCTAAATATCAAATTGATATTTTGAAACAAACTATATGCAGGGAAATAAGTAAAATTTTTTTTAATTTTAGTAAACAAAATACTATACAAGTAAGTCACAACTATTTTATAATTAAAATAAACCAAATATATTTACATATATTATTATTTTCGTTTAAATTTAAGATAAGTATATTTTATTATTTTTTAAATAGCTTTAGTGCCTGTATAATTTATTGATTTTTATTAATAGTCTTCAATATGTTTTTAATTAAATTTAAAATGTTATTGTTGGTAATAAAATTTGTTTATTCTTACAATCCGCAAATAACCAAAGCACGTTTTTTTATTTTTTATTTTTTAATCTCAAAAAAGCTAAGCTCATCAATCGCAAGCAATAATAAAAAAAACAAATCCAAAATTACATTGAATTACGGATTAAGCATGTGAGTAGGAATTTCAGAGGCCATATGTTTGTTATTAGACAAGTTAAATTTATTCTTCGGCAATAAATGAGGAAACCGAAATTATTATTTTATTTTAAATATTAATTACTTATCTTATCTTTTTTTTAATAATATTATTTTTTTTATGAAAATGAAAATAAATAAGATAATTACTGTACCTTTATTTTATTTTTTTAAAGTACATTTACGAAATAGTTCTACTTTACCTAATTCTAATTTTTTTAATTCAGATAGAATTTTTAATCAATGATTAGCTGGATTAATAGATGGTGATGGATGTTTTTTATTATCTAAAAAAGGTTATGCAAGTTTAGAAATTGTAATGGAAATTAGAGATAAAAATTGTTTATACCAAATTAAACAAAAATTTGGTGGTTCTATAAAATTAAGGTCAGGAGTAAATTGATTAAGATATAGATTACATCATAAAGCAGGTATTTTATCTTTAATAAGTGCTATTAATGGGGAAATAAGAAACCCTGTTAGATTATTACAATTAAATAAAATATGTCAACATTACAATATATCTTTAATACAACCCAGAAAATTAGAATATTTTAATGGTTGATTTTCTGGTATATTTGATAGTGATGGTAGTGTTTATATGAATTTGCTTTCATCACAACTTTTTATAACTGTATCACAAAAAAATAGATTTATTCTAGATTTAATTAAAGAATTATATGGTGGTGAAATTTATATTCAAAAAAGTAGTTTTAAATGAACATTAAACAAAAAATCCGATATTTTGGAAGTATTAAACTATTTTTATATTTGTCCTTCTAGATCAGCTAAGAATTATAGATTAAAAGCAATTAAGAGATATCATGAATTAAAAGAATTAAAATCACATTTAGCAAGTGATAATTCAATTTTAGGTAAACTATGAAAAAAATTTTTACTTAGATGAGATAAGTGGGAAAAAATTGACTAAGTTAAGACTAATAAAGAGATGGTCCAAATGTTAAAATAATATTTTTATTTTTTTTTAGCATAGTATCTAGGGATGGTTAATAAACAGTAGCTTTCCTAAAATTTTTCTATATGCTCGAAATAATATAATTAATAATAGTTATATTTTTATTTTTATAATATAACTAGCAGGTTTATTTAAACCTTAGAGACTTTACGAATAATAAAACATATTTTAAATATAAAGTCCAACTAATTTTTATATATAAATATAAAATTAATTTATTTATATTTTTTAAATGAAAAGAAAAACAATTTTTTTTTTATTTAATATTTAATTATTATTTTATATAATTATATATATATTAGAATGTTATGCAATGTTCTCAATTGGAATACTAGGATTCTTAGTATGGAGCCATCATATGTTTAGTGTCGGACTTGATGCTCAATTTATTAATGTTGTTTTTTATCCTTTTTTAATGCAAAATAAGGAAAATTTATCATATATTAGTTCGTTTACTATTTATTTTTTAAAAATTTTACCTGTTAAACCCGGAGAAAAGTTTAATTTAATTATAGCCATGAAGAAATAAAATAAATAATATTTGGTTCATTATTAGGTGATGCTAAATTAGAATTAGGTACTGCTATGAAGAGGGTTAAATGCTAGATTTAGTTTAATTCAATCAATCAAATTTAAAGATTATTTTTTATATGTTTATTTTATTTTTAAAAATTTTTGTTTATCTAATTATCGAACTTATAATTATTTGGATAAACGAACAGGTAAAACGTATACATCTTTTAATTTTTTAACTAGAGCTTTACCTATTTTTACTAAATTTTATAATAAATTTTATATTAATAAAGTTAAATCAGTACCAACTATTTAACTTTACTAACACCTTTAGCTTTAGCTCATTGAATTATGCAAGATGGTGCTAAAGGATCTTCAGGAGGGTTATATATATGTAATGATAGTTTTAATCCAAAAGATACAAAAAGATTAGCTCAATATTTAATAGATAATTTTCAGTTAAAGGTTACTACTGATACGCACTAAAGCCCCAGGTAATAATTTAAATTTAAGAATTTATATAACAGTGCTTCGCACTAGTATGATCCTTATTAGATCAATGATAATTGTTCACATGCATCCTTCTATGTTTTATAAATGGGTATTAAAAATGACATTAAAAATTTTATCTGCGTCGTTAACTTTATAAATAAAGTTAAAATAATTTTTCTGTTTGCGAGAACAATATATATATAACAATTACATTTTGTTAAAACTAGTAAAATCTAAAAAAAAAAGATAAAATGTAAAAATATTGTTATTTGTTGTTTATTTTTTTATTCGCAGGATCAAAAAAAAGAAAACATCTTTTTCCTCAGAGACTTCAAGAAAAAATCTTAATCAATTAGAATAAGAAAAAGTCCTTATTTAAACTAAATTACTTTAAATATTTAGGTTTTTAGTTTAAAAATTTAGGTGGATACTAGAGCATATTTTACAGCGGCAACAATGATAATTGCAGTACCTACAGGAATAAAAATATTTTCGTGGTTGTCATTCTCCTTCAGCAAGAGACAAATGACCAGCAGAATTATTATAAAAAATAAACAAACTTTAAATCTTTTAGAAAGATTTCCTAGATCTAATAGAAATTATTTACCTTCTAATTTAAATTGTAAAAAGTTGGTAGTTTATGGTTCAAATATATCTTCAACTATAAATTATCCACCTTATACTTCTATTGTTAGATATATGGTTAAAATACCTTTACATTTAAAATCTATATTAGTAGGTATTATAATTTAAGATGGTTGATTATAAATAAATAAAACAGGTAATGCTAGTTTAGGTTTTAAACAATATTTAGATAAATCAGAATATTTTTTTTTTTATCGTTTTAATAAATGAACTAATTTTACTTAAACTTATCCATATTTTACTAAATCATATTTAAATGGGACAAATTTTTATGCTATAGCTTTTACTACTATATCTTTTCCATTGTTTTACTGAGTTATATAATATATTTTATATTAACAAAATAAAAATAATACCTTTAGATCTTTTTTAATTATTAACATATGAAGCTTTAGCTCATTGGATATGTTGTGATGGAACTAAAACTTATAAAGGTATAACATTACAAACACAATTTTTTACTGTCAAAGAAGTAGTTTTCATTATAAGTGTATTAATATATAAATTTAATTTAAAATGTACTATGCATATTAAAAGAAAACCTGTTATTTATATTTCAACTAAATCTATGAAAAATTTACAACGTTATATTTTACTATATATATGTAACTCTATGAGATATAAATTACATTTAAAAAAATAAACAATAATTCTGAGTGGCAAACTCGAGAGAAATCTTATAATTAGAATTAAGAATAATTTTAAGACTATCGTCGAACTAAATCACGATTAGGAAACTATTGTGTAAAAGCGTAGAGGCCAGACGCCACAGTATCTCTAAGTACAGTAAATCATATTTTGTATATGAGATTAGAAGGAATGGTCCAGATTACCGGTGACGGATTTTAGATTAATAATCTGAATAAGATATATATGAATTATTTTAATATATATTGAGATAATAAGCTAGCTGAACCTGAAATGGTTAAAGGCTGAACCCTGAGCAACATTATATGGAGGTAGTTTAAGATTTACTACACCATTAATCTTTACTATTGGATTCATAGCATTATTTACAATAGGTGGGTTAACAGGAGTAATTCTTTCAAATGCTAGTCTAGATATAGCATTCCATGATAGAATAGATAAAGATCCTTTATATTTAAAAAAATTTTGGGTAGGATTAATGGATGGAGATGGTAGTATTCAAGTTAATCATTGAAGAAAAAAATCTTTACAATATAGACTAATCATTAAATTAAATAATTGTAAGGAAAATTCATATATGTTAACTTTAATAGCTAACACAATAGGAGGTAAAGTTAGATACGTTAATAAAAACCATTTTGTTATCTGAGTAGTAGATTCTAAAAAATCTATTATGAATATTATTACTATCTTTAATGATTTTCCTCCATTAACTTCACGATTAAATTGCCAAATAAAATTTTTGTTAGAATGTTTTAAACGTAATGATGTAGAATGGTATTTGAAAGAAAGAAATTATAAATATTCCCAAAGATCAAAAATACAAAGCGGAATAGTAATTGATTATTCTTATTTTAATGAATGGTTATCGGGTTTTTGTGAAGCGGAAGGTTGCTTTTCAATAAGACAAAATACTTTTTCTTCATTCAGTATTGGTCATAATGATGATAAATATTTAATAAATGCTATTAGAACTCATTTTAATATTAAAAGCTTAATTAGAAATCCGTCTAAAACATTTTGGTTAATAGAAACTTATAGAATATCTACTTTACATAATATAATTCAACATTTTACTGTTTATCCTTTATTAGGGGAAAAAAAAATATCTTTCAATAAATTTAAGGATCTTATCAAGTAAGTGTCATGTTGTCTTGCCACTGTGGTAATTGTTTAAATTTTTAAAAATTTTATTTACCGGTATATTGTAGTTTTACTACAGTTTGCTAACGGTAGAATCTTTTATAGGTTGTGCTATTCCTAAAAATAAAAATAAAAATAAAAATTAAAATAAAAATAAAAATAAAAATAAAAATAAAAATAAAAATAAAAATAATTAAAGTATAAAAGGCTATATCCGTGGAAACCAAAGTATATTTATTAAATTATATATTAGTAGGATCCGTAGAGACTATACGTGGCAGTCGAAAGTTTATTTAGTTAAATGATTAGATAAGATATAGTCCGATCCTCTTTGTGAAAAGAGTAAACATAAGTTGACTTACTATGTAGTGGCACATTTTCATTATGTCTTATCAATGGGAGCAGTATTTGCATTATTTGCTGCCTTCTATATGTGAACTCCAAAAATTATTGGTAGAACATATAATGAATTCTTAGGAAAAGTTCATTTCTGAACATTATTTGTTGGGGTTAATTTAACATTCTTCCCTCAACATTTCCTAGGTTTGGCTGGTTTACCTAGAAGAATACCTGATTATCCTGATGCATTTAGTGGATGAAATGCGTGGTCAAGTTTTGGTTCTATAATATCTGTAATAGCAACTATTTTATTTGGTTATATTATTTATGATATTTTTGCTAATCAACCTAATTGCTCTAATAATCCATGGCAAGTACCTTCATATTTCTCATCTATAACACAATTTAATGATGAAACAGAAACTGCTAATACATTAGAATGGTCATTACCATCTCCTATTCCTCTTCACGCATTTAAAATGTTACCTGTTCAATCGTAATTGATAATATTTTAAAATTTTAAACAAAATAATAGATATCCTTAATAATTAATTAGGTTTATATTAAATTTAACCCCCTTTCTTACAATTTACAAAAAAAAAAATCATACATCAGATATCATATATCATACATTATACATCATACATCATACATCATACATAAGACATAAGATATAAGACATAAGACATAAGACATAAGTTATAAGATATAAAATATAAGATATAAGATATAAAATATAAGATATAAGATATAAGATATAAGATATAAGACATCAGTGATTATAGTGTACCTAATTAAATTTAAAATCATTCATTCCGAATCTTAAATAATTTATATCCTTATATAATTAAATAATTATTAATTTTTACATAATTAGTAATAAAAATCTAAAAATTAAATATTATAACTTTATATTAAATTTTAACACTTATAATAAATAATAAAAATTTGATAACTAAGTTGTAATATATTAGAAATAATTTATTTTTATAATATAACTTTATTTAAAAAATTAACTTAATTAATTATAAAAATTTGGTTTTCTATTATAATTTATAATTACTTTTGTATTATTAAACTTATTTAATTAATGAGAATGAGACAATGAAAAAAAAATTAAATTATTGGTTTCTTTCATATATAAAAATTTATTTTCATTTATTAATGATAATGTTTATTTATATATTTTTAATGAGAAAATTGTTATTTAATTTACTCTCTTGTAATTATTTTAACTGATAAATTGATATATTTATTAAAATATTTAAGTGTACCAGTTATTTTTTTTTCACCTTACTTTATACTTATATTTATTTCTTTAATTTATTGTTTATTTATTATAGAAACTTTTATATAAATTATAAAATAGGAAATTGTAACATTAAATATGTTCAATATCAATATAATGAATCCCTTTAAATTTTATATAATTAATATATTATTAATTATAAACTTAACAATTTTAATTTACATTTTCTTTTTTAATAAAGATACCCTCCATATCTCATTATAAATTTATACTATTTAAAAAATTAATAATTAATTTATATTACAACATATAGTTTATTATTTTATTTAATAAGAAAATTTTATATTAATTTATAATTTTTAATAATTTTAATAATATAAGTTTATTGCTTAATTAAATCAAGCAGAGATAGTTCTTTAATTTGAATTTAGGTTTAATATATAAAACCAAAAAAATAATTTTATTTTTAATAATTTAAATAAGAGCAATATACTAATAAATATATCATATTATGCCTCAATTAATACCTTTTTATTTTTTAAATCAATTATCATTTGCATTTTTAACATTATTAGCATTAATTTATATTTTTTCTAAATATATTTTACCATTGTTTACATTTCAACAAGTAATAAGAATGTATATCACTAAATTAAACAACAAATAATTAAATTTAATCTCATTCAAAAAATTTAATATCTTTTTTTTGGTATTTTACTTTTTCACATAATTATTATTATTATTATTATAATTATAATTATTATTATTATTATTATTATAAATGTATTAACTATATTGTATTTAATTTATATTTTCTTTTTTTTTTTTTTTTTTTATTGGAATAAAATGTTAAAGAAATGACTACAAATTTTAACTTTAAAAACATATTTATGTCTGGAAATTTTAATAATGATTTACAATTTAATTTATAAATTTAATTTGCTATAATGATTATATTTTAAAATAATATTATATTTTTAGTAATTTCAAGTATTATTTATATTTTATTTAACGACTATTTATAAAAATAATTTAATTTTTATTTTAGAAATTCGATATCCTAAATAGATTAAATAATTATATTTGTTATTTTTCATAATAATTTTATAAAATTTACATTATTATATTATATATACTATTTAGTATAGTAAAAATAAAACCTGTTCAATAATATATTTAACCCCTTTTTTACTACTAAATTTAACAAATTTTGATTTTTTATATATAAAATAAAATAAAATAAAATAAAAAAAAATATATAAAAAAAAATTAATCCCAAAAAAAAAAATAGTTGTTATTGTTAATTAACACTATTAAATTACTAATAAAATTAAAATATAGTCAATTTTATTAAATAAACATAACCGATTAATAATCGTTGTTATATAAAGTAAACAAAAAATCTTTATTTAAGTTTGTTTAAGATGAAAAAAGTAATTTTATTTATATGTAAAATCAATAAAATAAAATTTTACAAAAAATATACTAACATTTTATTCAATATTGTTCTATATTTTATATAAGTATAGTATATAACATATGCTATTTTTAAGTAACCAACCGTGAAACATTTTATAAATAGTATCACTTAATTGAATATTATAAAAAAAATATCCTTTCTTTTTTTAAACCTTTAATTTAAGTTCTTTTTTAATTAGTTTTTAAAGTTAATTATTATGCAGTAAAATATAATAAAAAATAAAAAGATAATAAGATAAAATATATTATTAATTATTTTTTATTTTAATTATATTAAATATTATATATTATATATTATATATATATATAAATAACCCCCTTTTTTTATATTAAACTTTTTACTGTAACTGATATTAATAAAACAAAAATTGAATGTTATCCTGTTATATTCTAAATTATAATTTAATAATTATAAAATTAAATTTTAAATTAGTATATAGTTGATCGATTAAGATATCCTTTAATATTCCATTTGATTTTATATTATAATATTACATTAAATTTATTCATAACTATAAAATAAAAAGTAGTTGGTATATTAAAAAATTTAATAAGCTAAATACAGTTAAATAATAAAAAATAAAAATATAATGACAAATAAAAATAATCTACCAACATTTAATCTTAAACAAACTAGATTAAGTTTTCAATTTTTTCCTTCTCATTTAGTAGATAGATCAATATGACCTTTAATGGTTAGTTCTTCTTTATTTGCATTAGTTATAGGAACTGTACAATATTTTCATGGTTATTCAACAGGTTTTCTATTATTAAAAGCGGCTGCTTTATTAACTGTAATAGGAGCAGCATATTGATGAAAAGATGTAGTAATTGAAGCAGCTTTCAAAGGTCATCATACAAAAAAAGTAAGATTTGGTATAGCACAAGGTTTCAATTTATTTATTGTAAGTGAAATTATGGCATTCTTAAGTGTTTTTTGAGCTTATTTACACGCTAGTTTATCACCTTCAATTGAAATTGTAAGTTGACCTCCGGTAGGAATAACTCCTTTAAATGCATTCGCAATACCTTTTATTAATACTTTAATTTTACTTTCAAGTGGTGGATTTATTACTTATGCACATCATGCACTTATTGCTAATAATAGAAAAGCAACTATAACTGGATTATTTGTTACAATTATATTAGCTCTTATTTTTACTTTTTTACAATATGTTGAATATAATCAAGCTAGTTTTACTTTTGCAGATTCAGTGTATGGTTCTGCATTTTTTGCTACAACAGGTTTGCATGGTGCGCACGTTTTAATTGGTACAATTTTTATATTAGTACAATATATAAGAATTACTAATTATCATATGACTAATGGACATCACTTAGGTCTAGAATTATCTATTCTATATTGGCATTTTGTGGATGTTGTTTGGTTATTCTTATTTTGTGTTGTATATTATTGAGGTGGAACAGGTGGTTCTATCTAGCGGTTTATTTTAATAATTAACATTTCATTTTATAATATATTAATATATTTAAATATTTTGATATATTTAAATAATGATACATTAATAATTTACCGTATATTTTATTTTAGAAAATTGCTACTTTATATTATTTTATTGTAGATAAATATATAGTGTAATTTTTAGTTTATTATCTTAACATTGTTTATACATAATAAAACAAAAATAAAATTTTTACATAAGGTTTTAAAACCTTAAGATCGTTAAGTATTTTTTTTTTTTTAATAATCTATTTATAATAATATTATTATGAATATAAAGAAAATTTACATTTACGAATAAAAAAATAAATAAAAATTATTAATGGTTCCTAAAGGATATATATAGCTAATAAATAAATATGAATCTACCATTACTTCTTTTTTTAATAGGTCTATTAGGTTTTATAATTAATAGAAAAAATATTATCTTAATGATTATTTCTATTGAAATTATGTTACTTGCTGTAACTATTTTAATTTTAATTAGTTCCTTTAATTTTGATGATAATGTTGGTCAGACATTTAGTGTTTATATAATATCTATTGCAGGTGCTGAATCTGTAGTAGGTCTTACTATTTTAGTAGCTTATTATAGATTAAGAGGAAATATTTTAATTACTACTACTTAATGTATTTATCAATTTTAATTTTTCCTTTATTAGGTTCTTTTTCTGCGGGGTTCTTAGGTAGAAAAATTGGTGTTACAGGTGCACATTTTATTACTTGTTCTTGTTTAATTATATCTTCTATTTTAGTTACATTAGCTTTTTATGAAGTAGGAATTTGTGGAAGTCCTGTTACAATATATTTATTTAATTGAATAGATTCTGAATTTATGTATATATCTTGAGAATTTTTATTTGATCAATTAACAGTTTCTCTAGCATTAGCTGTTATTTATTGTTCTACATTAATTCATATTTATAGTGTTGATTATTTATCTAACGATCCTCACAATCAAAGGTTCTTTTCATATTTATCATTATTTACCTTTTTCATGTTATTCTTAGTTTCAGCTGGTAATTATTTTGTAATGTTTATTGGTTGAGAGGGTATAGGTATTGTGTCTTATCTTCTTATTAATTTTTACTTTACAAGAATTCAATCTAATAAAGCAGCTATATTAGCATTAACAATGAATAGAGTAGGAGATTACGGTCTTAGCATTGCATTTTTTGCTTTGTTTGCCGTATTCGGTTCACTTAATTTTTCTACTATTTACTCATTAGCACCTTATATTAATGAAACAGCTTTAACTATTATAGCATTACTTCTATTAACTGGTGCCGCAGCAAAAAGTTCGCAATTAGGATTACATAGTTGATTACCAGGATCAATGGAGGCTCCTACACCTGTTTCTGCTTTATTACATGCTGCTACTTTAGTTACAGCTGGAATATATCTACTATTAAGATCTTCACCAATATTAGAATTTAGTCCTACCGCTTTATTAGTAATTACTTTAATAGGAGCTACTACAGCATTCTTTGGAGCAACTGTAGGATTAGTAAGTAATGATTTAAAAAGAATTATTGCTATGTCAACCATATCTCAATTAGGTTACATGGTATTAGCAATTGGTCTAAGTCAACATAATGTTGCATTATTTCATACATTGAATCATAGTTTTTTTAAAGCATTACTATTTTTAGCTGCAGGTGGTGTAATACATAGTTTATCTGATCAACAAGATATTAGAAAAATGGGTGGTTTAATAAAATTTTTACCATTTACTTATACTATTATGTTAATAGGTTCATTATCATTATTAGCAACACCTTGATTAACAGGTTTCTATAGTAAGGATTTAATTTTAGAATTAGCTTATGGTGCTTATAGTTTTAGTGGAACTTATGCTTATATATTAGGAAGTATAACCGCTGGTTTAACAGCTTTTTATAGTTTTAGATTAATAAGTTTAGTATTTTTAACTGTACCTAATAATATTAAATCTATATATTCTAATACTCATGAAGCAAATTTATTAGTTATTATTCCATTATTTATATTAGCTTTATTTAGTATTTTTTTTGGTTATATTTTTTCTGATTTATTTGTAGGAGTTGGTACAGATTTTTTTGGAAATGCATTATATTTAAGTCCTAATAATATATCAATTATAGAAGCTGAATTTAGTTTACCTTTAATTATTAAATTATTACCTGCTTTATTATCTTTATTAGGTGCAACATTATCTTTATATTTATATCATGTTAATCCAGAATTTATTATAAGTTTAACTAATAATTATTTAGGACGTCAAATTTATACATTTTTAAATGGTAAATATTTTTTTGATGTAATCTATAATCACTATATTATTGCTTCAGGCCTTAAAATTGGTTATAATATTTCTAAATTCTTAGATAAAGGAGTTGTTGAATTAATAGGTCCTTACGGATTAGCTTCTACTTTAAATAAATTAGCTTTAAATATATCTAGATCAGATAATAGAGTAATAAGTACTTATTCAACATATATTATTTTTAATGCTTTATGTTTAATATTTATAGTCTTTGCTCCTATGTTAATTAATACATCTTTATTATTTGAAATTAGATTGTTTATAATCTATATTGCATCTGCAATATTTGTTTTATTTCAAAATTCTTTAAATGATTAAAAATAATTAAATATTTTTATATTTATAGTTATATTTATAATTATGTTTATAGTTTTATTTATATTTATATTTTTATATTTATATTTATATTTATATTTATATTTATATTTATATTTATATTTAGTATTAGTAACTTATAAAAGAATTTTATTCTTTTTTTGTAGTATTTATATTATAAAATTATAAACATAATATAATTAAATAATCATTTAAACTTTACTTAAATTTTATCTTTATTCAATGATTGCAAATTAATTTTTTGTTATTAATTTGTAACAATTATCTTTATAATAAGATATAGTTTATATAATTCTATTATAATTAATTATATTTTTGTTATACAATAAAATACAATTTAATACATATAATATTTTTAAATATAATACAATTTAAAATATAAATAAAAAAAAACAAATTTTTTTAAGCAGTTATTATATAATATAAGCAATAATTCTATTATTATTTTTTTACGCAGAATTGTTATTAAATTCTATTTTATTTTGTTAAATTACATATATAATACTTAATTACGATTCTAAAATAAATTAAAACTATAAATATAAATATAATTTAAATATTTAACCTAATTAGACTTAAAACTTTTTTTTTATACTTAAACTTATACTTATTACTCTAAAACTTAAAATTTTAAATTTATATAAGTTACTTTCATACTATTTATAAAACTAAATATTAATTTCAATATTAATCTTTCATTCTCACTTTCAATTAAAAACTTAGCCTTTTCCAAGTAAAAACAAATTTTGTTTTTTATAAAATTAAAGTGTTAATTTAAAATTGCCTTCCCAAAATTAATAAAATTAACAAAATTAACAAAATTAACTTAATTAACAAAATTAAAAATATTAAAAATATAATCTGACCTAACAATTAAATTAAGAAAATTTTTAATAAATTTATAACTTTAATTGTAAATTGTATGGGTTGGTAAGTTAAAATTAAATTTTATTATAGTTTTAATAAAAAAAAACAAATTTGTTTTTTTATTTTAATTTAATTTTATTTAATTTAATAAGGGTAAGTGGGATTAATATTGCTATTACAATATTTTATTAGATATATATATTTCAGATAATATGTTTAACCCATTTTCGATGTAGTTATTAATATTAATAATCTTAACCATTATAATTAAAACTAAACTATAATAATTAAAATAAAACTATTATATTATAAATTTATTTAGTTTAAATTTACTAAACTGATGATTATGTTTCAGTTTAATTTTATTATTTTTTTTTTTTTAACTTATTAAACTTTTAACTGTTACATATTTACGTAATATCTTACAATTACAATTTAAATAAATACCAAATATTAAGTTGAATTATTAATCAAAATTATATTAAAATATATAATATTAGAATAAACTAAATTTTATATTTAATTATATAATTAGGTATTTTAAAAATATTTATACTTAACTTTAATTATTACTTCAATAATAATATTAACTAGGACTTTAACAAACTTTAAATATTAATTATATTATTTAATAAATAAAGTAAATTATTATAAATTATTTTTTTAAAAGAAGTATTTTAAATAATAATAATCTAATTGATAACAAATAATAATTAACAAATAATAGCTAATAATTAATAACTATCAATTATTAATATATGTATATGTATATGTATATGTATATGTATATGTATATGTATATGTATATGTATATGTATATATCTATATATATTTTTATATTTATATTTTTAGTTATATTTATATTTATATTTATAGTTATATTTATAGTTATATTTATATTTATATTTATAGTTATATTTATATTTATATTTATATTTATATTTATATTTATATTTATAGTTATATTTATAGATTATATTTAGCTACAGTTTATTTTTATTTATCAATTTTTTTTATTTTGAACTTTAAAATTTTAAATTTTTAATTATAAATAAAGAAACGAGTATAGTTAAATTGGTATAACCTCTTCCTTCCACGTAGATATAATCAGTTCGAATCTGGTTACTCGTATATATATATATATATACATTAACTATAAAAAAAATAAATTAATAAATAAAAAAATAAATACAAATTTAATTATTTAAATACTAAATAACTAAATATTAATAGTTATATTTAGTTGTGTAAGATTTTTAATATTAAATATTTTTAAGCATTAATATTTACAAATATATATAAATATAAATATAAATATAATTTTTATTTTTATTAATAATAGTTATGTTTGTTATATTAGTTATATTAGTTATAATATATATTTTTTTTTATTAAATTTATATTATATTTATTTAAAGTTTATTATATAAATTTATATAAATATTTTTATTTATAAAAAAAAAATAAATTAACAATATATTAAAAATATAAATTTTTCCTATAAAAGTTTAATATTAATGTAAATATTTTGTTTTTATTATTCTTATAAGGTTATAATTAAATTATATTAACCTTTAAATTGAATTTTAATTATTTTATTTAAATTTTATTGGATAATTAAAATTTTATTTATTATATTTAAGTCTACTACTATTTTATTATTTTAATATATTCTGTTATAAATCTTATTTATTATTTAATTTAAACTTATTATGTTAATATTTAAAATGATTTTGATTTTTTTATAATAAAATTAATAACTTATTATTTAATCATAATTAGCATTACCACATATTATATTTTTATGTTTAAGTAATTTACTAATTTTTATTTATTTAAATTTAAATTTGTAATTACCATTCTAATTTTAAATTGAATCGCATTACTATTACATTATATTACTATAATAGTAATATTTATTTTATATCACTTATTTTATTAGATATATTTTAACCTTCGTTTATTATTTTAGTTTATTGAAAAAAAAAAAAAAAAAAAAAAAAAAAAAAAAAAAAAAAAAAAAAAAAAAAAAAAAAAAAAAAAAAAAAAAAAAAAAAAAATAAATTACAAAAATGCTTGTATTTTATAAATCTTTTTCTTATCTAAATCTAATTTGCAAAAATGCAAAAATGAAAAAACATTTTATTAACTAGTATATTTCTTATATACTAACCAAAATATTTAAATATATTGAGAATTTCATCATCAATATATTTACTTTATTAATACAATTTATAAAAAATTATGTTAAATCTTACTTTAAAAATAAAACATATTTTGTTTCAAAAAAAATTTATAATCTATATGAATCTTAACAATTTTTTTTTTAATAAAATAAACATCTATAAAACCATAACCAAAATAAATAGTTTCTTTAAACTTTTTAATACAAAAACAAAAACAATAATAACAAAATTATATCCCTTTAACATTAAAATTTTTATTATACTTAATTTAATTGAAATTTTTTTTTATACTTTATTTACAAATTTATTAGAATTTTTATTTTTTATTCAATCTATTATATATAAATTTTATTTTACTAATTTAACTTTTTTAGATTTATCTTCTATTTTTTCTTTAACTAATTTTCAATATCAGTGTAAATTTATATTAATATTTGTTTTAATAGTAACATATATTATAGATTTTATAATTATATTTAAAACACAAGTAATGCAATTTATAGATTTAGAGTTAATTAAAATTTTAATTTCTTTTAACAATTTTTTAGATAAATCACAATTACTAATTCAAATTCAAAGTTTAATATATTTTTTTAATATTTATAATATAATATTCATATATTTTACATTTAAAATTAAATTAAAATTAATATTATTAATTAGATTAATTAAAAAAGAAATTTATACCAATTTTTTATTAAAAATAAAAATTATAATAATAAATTTAAAAATACATTTTAATAACGTAATATCATATATCTTAATTTTATTAAATTTACATTTTTATATGTTTAAAATTATATTACAATATTATTATTACAATTTTAACATTTATATTAATCTAAATATTTTCTTTAATTTTAAGAGTTATCCTAATTTACATTTATATTTAAAATTAAAATTAGAATTACAATTACAATTAAATTTACAATTAAAAAAATTAACTTACTATTTACATTATTTTTTTGATTCTTTAAGTTTATGAAGAAAAAATAAATATCTTAATTTTAATAAACTAATATTTATAAAATTTAGTTTTATATATAATAATTTTTTATTTAAATATTTTATTAAAAGTTTTATTATTTATTTAATTATTACTTTTATAATTTTTTTCTTTAAATCATCATTAATAAATCAAACTATTTTTTTGAATTTTCCTTTTGTTGAAAATGTAATTTCATTAATGATGTTTAAACTTAAATTACCATTATCATTATTATTATCATTATTATTAACAGATGAAAATAAAATATATATTACATTTACTTTACTTTTTAGTTTTACTAAATTTGAATATACTTTATTATTAAAAAACTTTTTTCCAGATTTACAATTATTAATAGTTATAGAACAATTTATAAATGGATGTTTAATAGAAATTAATATTTTAGAATATTTAATTTATTATATTATTATATTATTAAGTATTTTAATTTTTATGTTTTACATTGATATTGGATTTTTTTTATTTTTATTACCTTTAAAAAATTTGATTATTTATAATTATTATCGAACTAAAATAGTTTTATCTGTAGTCCCAATGACTGTTGGATTGGTATTATCAGCAAATAATGAAGAAACCTCTTTAAATTCGGAACAAGATACCAATTCTAAATCTGAATCTGAATCGAAATCGCAATCGGAATCTGAATCTGAATCATCCAATAATAATATTGTGCCTTATAATGAAAATAAAGGATGAGATTTATCATTAGAAAATTTAAAATTTAAAGATTTATCCCGTGCAAATCAGATTGAATATATTAGTAATTTAATGTTATTAAAAGGACTTGATATTAATCCTTTTTTAATGGATTATTTTATAACTTCTATATTAAATAATACATCTGGTAATAGAAATGATGTATATAATTTTTTAAATACTAATTTAAATTCTATTCTTAATTCTAGAAGAAATACACAATTAAATAATAATTCTTTTTTTAGAGTTAGACCTTTTCTATTAAATAATTCTAATACATCACTTTTTCCTAATGAATTACCTTTCAAATCTGATGATACTTTTGATTATGAATGAAAAGAGCTATCAGATTCTATAGAAGAAGCTAAAAATTCTTATGCATCTGAATTCTCAAATACAAATACAAATACAAATACAAATACAAATACAAATATAAATATAAATACAAATACAAATTCCCAATTGATTAACAAATCATAATCATAATCATAATCTTAATCTTAATCTTAATCATAATCTTAATTATAATCATAATCTTAATCTTAATCATAATAAAAATTAAAATAAAAATAAAAATAAGAATAAGAATTAGAATAGAATAAGAATTTTAGGTATAATTGTTTTTATATTAGTAAATAGATTTATTAATTATGTTACTCTATTACTTATTAAATAAGTTACTAATTTTATTATTTATTGAAATTTAAATTTGATGGTAATTTGAATATAGTTAAAGATAAATATTTATATCTAGAATAAAACAGTAAAAAAAAAAAAAATAATAAATAATCAATAATAAATAATCAATAATAAAAAATAAATAAAAAAAAAAAAAAAAAAAAAAAAAAAAATAATAAATAATCAATAATAAATAATCAATAATGAATAATCAATAATCAATAATCAATAAAATAATCAATAATAAATAAAAATAAATATCTTAGTAAAATAATTCAGGTAAATGTCTAAATATAAGAAGTTGTTTATATTTTTTATATAATATATTATAAATATTAATTATATATTATATATATTATATATTATATAATTTTTTTATATAGATTTGATTTATAGTATAATTTTTATAAATTTGATGTAAAAAATAAAAATTCCTAATATTGATCCAAGAATAACTAATGATTATTTATATGTAAATATAATATAGATGTTGACAAATATTAATTATAATTTTTCTAATTTATTTATAAATTCACCTTTAGATCAATTCGAAGTATTTTCTTTATTAAGTTTAAATGCTCCATTATTAAGTTATATTAATATTACTATAACTAATTTAGTATTATATTCTTTTTTAATAATATTTTTAATAGTTGGTTTACATTATGTTGCTAATAATTCAATTAAATTATTACCTTCTAAATGATCTTTATTATTAGAAAGTATTTTTGCTAGTATAAATTCTATGGTTAAAGAACAATTAGGAAAAGAAATTTATTTACCCTTTATTTATTCTATTTTTACATATATTTTAGTAGCAAATTTAATTGGTAATGTTCCTTATTCTTATGCTATTACTTCTTCGATAGTAGTTTCTATAGGTTTATCATTTACTATAGTTATTGGTGTAACAATATTAGCCTTATCTATACATAAATTACATTTCTTTTCGTTCTTTATTCCATCAGGTACTCCTTTAGCATTAGTACCATTATTAGTTTTAATTGAATTTATAAGTTATATTGCTAGAGCTTTCTCATTAGGTATAAGACTATTTAGTAATATTACAGCTGGTCATACTCTGTTAAAAATATTATCAACTTTCTTATATCAAATGTTTACTGGTAGTTTATTTATAGCAATAATTACTTTAATACCTTTTATGTTATTCTTAGCTATTATTGGATTAGAATTAGCAGTGTCATTTATACAAGCTTATGTGTTTACTTTATTACTTTTAAGTTATATTAAAGATGCTATAAATTTACATTAATTTAGTTAATTAAAAATAAACTTAGAATTGAAAATACTTTATAATTTTATTTACAGTTCATAAAATATGTTCATTTAACGTATTTAAGAGTTAAATTGAGTTTAATATTAATAAAAAAATTTGTTTCTTTTTGACATAAATTATAAATTAAAGGAAATTAAAAATAATTGTTTAATTTAAGCCCTTTCTTATTTAATTTTTGCATAGTGCTATATAAAGTTAATATTGATAATGAGACATGATTGTTTTCAGATATTTCTCTGTCTGAGCCTATCTGGACATTCGTATAAATAAATTCTGAGTGTGAAGTTCCGGAGACATAGCTAAAGTAAATTTTAATCTTAATATTTGATGGCTTAGGCTTAACGATAAAATTTTAAACTAAAGTGAAGATGCCTCACTTTATTTAGGTGAAATTTGTTCTAATTGGTTAACTTTCTCAGTAAAAAGTTATTTAAATTTGTAAGTGAGTGATTCGTTTTTTTATACGAAACCGTGATAATTTAATCCAGCCGATCATAGTATCTAACCAAAATCTTAATTAAATAAAGTGTAAATATTGGAACATTGTAAGCCCAATGATACTAAACCAAAAGGAAGGAGATAATATATAAACATAGGTATTTTAAACTGAAATGTAGGAAATTTTATTATAATATTGATCAGTGGGTATAGGAAAGATAGAAAAATCTAATGCCACTTTTGTAAGTAATGGATAAGGATAATATTATCTACTTCAAGTTTGCTAATTTAATTTTAATGACTTCTATTGGGTATAGATATCCTAAATTAAATCTATAAAGTTTAATATCTTATGGTATCTTAGTCCAACCCTGTTTATGTAGTATTCGTAAACCCACTTGCAAAATGTGTAGAATCATCTATAAGCTAAAATACTCCTAAATATGAGAGGTAAGTAATTTTTCCCTTAAAAATTTAAATGTCCTATAACAATTCCACGTAATATTTTGATGTACTAATGCTTAAGATGTGTTATTGTGAACTCGTACGTAGTCTTACAAGCGTAAAAATCCTTAAATGCTTATTTATCTCAACATGTTTTTATTTTATAAAATTTTATATTTATTCTATTTATTTTATAATATAATATTAATAAGGATTTAATTTATTATTTATTTAGATAACCAAATTTTAATAATAATAAAATTTAATAAAAACTTTAATTATTATATAACAGCAACATTTATAATGTATTTTAAAAATAAAATAAAAATAGCTAATTAAATATATATTTAAAAATTAAATTCTGTTTATAATTATAAAACCAAATATTTTAGTTAAATACTTGGATTATTATTAATAAAAATGTAATTTTTATTAAATTGTTTAAAATTTAAAAATGAAATGTTGGTATTATAATTTATAATAATACTTATAATTACAATAAAATAAAATTTGGTGAATCGTTAGTTTTTATTTTATATAAACATACATTATAAAATTAATTTATATAATTTTTTTATTTTTATACTTTATATAACTTTATTTTTGTTCATAAAAAGAGAATAAAGGGAAAGGTTAGCTACATACTAGTATAATTTCATTCAATAAATCAATTATTAACTTATTTAATTCTTAAAGTATTATATACTATTAATTATTAATTAGTAAAAGAGAGTTAAGATTTCTATTACTGAAATTTATATGTTATAATGATTGTGATTATGTATACTATTATGAAATGTTTTTTTTTTATTTTTATAAAATTAAATTACGATTCATAATAATTAAAATTAATTAAATTTAAACATAATAATAAATATCTTTTTAATTTAAGAAAAAAAATTGTTTCTTTTTTAATGTAAGTTAAAACTTAGTGCATTTTATTAATAAACTGTTACATAGGACTTATTTTTAATTAATTATTAATATTTATATAATTATAAACGTTTATTTAATTAAATTAGTTAACTTTGTTGCTGTTTTATAAATTTAATGTATTAGGACTACTGATTTACTCTTTTTAAAAATTTTTTTACAGTTATGCTTATAAAAGTAACATTTTTTTTTTAAGGTTAATCAATAATCAATTTAAGGCTAATATTTTTTTTTTAATTGCTTAAATTATTAAGTATTATGTTTAAATAATCAATAGTAATATTTAAATTTAGGGAAGGTTCAAGGTTTAATTATATTATTATAATAATAATATAGTTGTTTATATATATCTTTAGAACAAATTAATTTGTGGTATATTTAAAGAAAATTTATACTAAAAAATTTATATAAATATATCTAACACTTTAGTAATGTTTATTATTTATATATATTTCAATAGTTTAATTATTATTATCCTATATAAACCTTTAAGTATTTAAGATCAAAAACAGTATATATTATTAATTATTAAAAAAAAAGTTAAATAATGTTAAAATACAAAATTTGTCCTATAGAAATTTAATAATTCTAACTCTTCTATATATTATAATTATGATTTATATATTTAAAAATAGTTCATTTATATAATTATATTCTATTATTTTAATATTAATAAATAGTAAAAAACTTTAATTTAATATCAAAATTTAATTTATTTAATTTCTTTTAATAATTTTCGATTAAAAAATAAAAATATAAAATATAAAGTTTAAATAAATAATTAATTTTTATTTTAATAAATTATATTTAATTGTATTAATTAATAAACTTTTTTAAACTACATATAAATATATTAGTATAAAATAATTATATTTAATATATTAATTAAAAAAAAAATATCATAAAATAAAATTTTAATAAATCTTTTTTGGGTATTAGTATGATTATTTTTATTAGTTTAAGTATAAGTATAAATATAACTTTAAGTATAGTATAAATATTAATATAATTATAAGAAAAAGTTTTAGTTTAAGTTTGATTATGAATTTAAGTATAAATATAAATTATAATATAAGTATGAATATAAATTAGCATATAATTATAAGTTAAAAATATAAATCTAATTATGATTATATTATTATAATGATTACGAATATAATTATGAAAAATATAACTAATTTTATAAGTTTATTAATTTATTGTTTTATAGATAATAAAATGTTATTAAATTTTTTAATAATTATTAATTATAGTAAGTAGCATAAATACAAATTAAGTTAATTAAAAAAGATAAAATAAGGTTTAATATATATAAATATTTTATAAAGCTGATATAGTTTAAATGGTTATAACATACCATTCATGACGGTAAAATAAAGGTTCGATTCCTTTTATCGGCTACAAAAATAATAAATTTTAATATTTATATTAGTTTAATATAACTTATTTCATAATAATGTATAAATCTATGATTTTATTAATAAATGTTTATAGTAAAATTATATTATTTAAATAAAAATAAAAAGTAATTTAATTTTATAATTATTTAATTAACTCTAATTATTTTATAAAAGGTTTTTAGAGTACATAGTGTATTTTATTAAAGTTAGAATATGTAGGGTAAAATCAGAGAATTGAACTCTGAACCACGTTGCCACAAAACGTTATTTTACCAATTAAACTAATCTTACCACTTTTATATTTTTACTTTTGATGGCTATTTTTATAATTTCATTTAGTACAATTTTATATCTAAATATAATAATAAAATAAACTTTTAACTAAACCTATACTTAAACTTACATTTAAATTTTAATTCATACATTATAATTACAACTTTAGGAAATTTCATTTTTCATTTTACATTTTACATTTTTCATTTTACATTTTTCATTTAGTATAGTAGTCATCTAAAAAAAATTTAACATAAAACTTGCACTAACTTAATAATTATCATTTATCAATTTTTTCCAGTAATTTTAAATTTTAATATTTAAATTTTGTAAGTGTTGTTTAAGTCAAAATTGTGTATTTCAATGTTCGACATTTTAATAATAAAAATTGTTCTTTATTCGTCAATCTAAATATAATTTTATCTAAAATATAAATCATTATTATAATAATAATAAAGTGAATAATAATAAAATATTTAATTTATTTATTTTATAAGATATCGAAATCAATCTTTTTTTGTTGAATTGGAAAAATAATTAATATATTTTTTTTATATGATTATATATGGGTTAAGTGTAAGTAAAAAAAACAATAACTGTTCATAAATAATAAAAATAAAATAACGGTTAAAAAAATTTTACAAATCTTTATAAAAAAATAAATTATAAATAAACAAAATTAAAAATATATAAAATTTATAAAATATAAAAGTATCGATGACAATATTGTTTAAACATCCAAAAAAAATTATATAATATAAACAAACATTTCATAATAAAAACAAATTTAATGTCTTGTAAAATAAAATATAGTAGAATAGTATTCAAAGGGGTTATTAAGGATTGCTCAAGCAAATTTATTAAAAAGGAGGCAATTTGCCAAAAGCCATTCATACTTTATTTATATATAATAAAGATTAGCATCAAGAATGGCGTTCCTAAGGGAAACCTTTATATTATTACTTCCCGAAGTAAAACATTTCATTAGGGAAAGGAAAAGGAAATCAACCGAGACTCCGAAAGTAATGGTGAGTGAAATCGGATTAGCCTAATTTATTTATTCACTTGATACGAACTTACTCTGTATTAAAAAGAAGTGATGAAAATTCATATAACAAAAAGGAAAAATTATGAGAGTTTGTCATAGTCTATTAAAACAGTGGTTATGTTTAACACTAACAAAAAACCAAAAAAAAAGTATATTATAATAATATTTAATATATAAAGATAATGATTGTGGAAAATAGAAAACCATATATTTGTAAATAAATTCGTTTATTTATGGGTATAAGTAAAATACAAAGAGGGTAATCATTAATCCCCGTAAATGAATAAATAAAAATAAGTATTAATAATAATATAGAACAAGATTAACAATCTTTGTTTAGTATATCTTAATCACGTAAAGATTACATTATTAAAAGTACGACGAGTGTTAACTTGTCGGAATACAGGGGAACCATCCTCTAAGGCTAAGTATAATAAATTTAGCGATAGTGAAAAGTACTGTAAAGGAATGTTTGAAACTAGTTCCTCGCGATGAGGTTAGTGAAATAGAATGAATTAGTAACTCTATAAGCAATCAAAGAAAAAATGTTCAAAAAGAATATAATATTCAATGATGTACCTTTTGCATAAGTGCGACAAGAAGCTCTTTAAAACAATGTGGTGAAATTCCATTACCTCTGACCATAGAGGTATCCCTACCTTGACATGCGTGTTTAGCAATATCGGGTATGAAGCTCAAGGGACAATGTAACGTAAATGTGCTAGGGAAAAATATTGAACGTGGTTAACGAAAGTGAACATATGTAAATTTAAGGCTCCGTAAAAGGTGATGTTAAGTATTCACAACTTAATATATGTAGTTAGGGTTTGTTTCTTATGCTGGCAAACTCTATGGTCTATACGACTACCGGAGTAAAGTATGAACCTCTGTTCACCTGTCTTATTTAATAAAACAAACAAATTTTTTGTTTTTAAGATAGGTAAAATATTTAACGGTGTTTTATTGGGAACTTGGTAAGCCTCAAGTCCACTGCCTATTATGTCTTACTTTATTTGACGTAATATAAAACAGAGGTATACTATAAAGCTTAGGCTGAAGTGTATATAACGGATAGGAGGTAGAAGAGGATTCAAAAAGCAAACGAAGGATCCGGAATAAGGAACCTTATAGGCTCGATATGAGCTAATCCCAAAGGATGCTGACTTGAATCTGGTGGACATCTTTACAAAATAATTTTTTTAAGAAAATTAAAAAGCCTGCGATCATGGTTTAGAACGTAATAATTCTTAGACTCATTAAATTTTAACAATTTAATCAAGATGCATGTAGTATCAATTTATTGACTTTTAATTTCTCTAGTAGCTTAATTCAGTATAGTTAAAAATAAAAATATATTCTTATTTTACTATATGCTTAAAACGTAAATTCAAGTAAATTGGATTAGCTATTGAAACAAACTTTTTAAAGAAACACTTTTTAGTTAATATAACCAGTTCTTTCAAAAAAAAAAATAATAATATTTAAAATCACCAAGCATATGATTAAAAATCAAAAATTAAATATACAAAACTGGAACAATATACCTTGAAGTCAAGTAATTAATAAAGTTCAAGATCTACAAAATAAAATTGTAAAGGCAAGCTTAAATAATAACATGAGATTAGTATATAAATTACAGAATCAATTAGTTAGTAGTTTAGAAGGAAGAGCACTAGCAATAAGGAGAATAATTACTAATTCTGGAGCTAAAACCCCTGGTATTGACAATATATTATGGAATACTCCAGGTACAAAATTTAAAGCAATAGCTGAATTAGGCTCAATAACCAAAAATCCTAATAAATATATAAGCTCTCCATTGAGAAGAATAATGATCACTAAATCTAATTCTACTGAACTAAGACCATTAGGAATACCAACTATGATAGATAGAGCTCTACAAGCTTTATACCATTTAGCGGTAGATCCTGTTGTAGAAACTAGATCAGATTTGTTTAGTTTTGGATTCAGAAAACATCGATCTCAACATGATGCGATAGCTTATATACGAAGTTTGTTAAATAAAAAACATTCAGCGGAATTTATTTTAAACGCAGATATCGCTAAATGCTTTGATAAAATTAGTCATGATTACCTTATGAAAGCTACTCCAATTTGTCATAAACATGTATTAAAGCAATGACTAAAATCAGGTTACATTTATGAAAATAAATTATATAAGACGGAAGAAGGTACACCGCAAGGTGGAATAATCTCTCCTTTATTATGTAATGTAGCATTAAATGGACTAGAAGGAGCAATAAGAAAAATAATCTCTCCTACAAAGAAATTATTAGGTGTTATACCCAAAGTTAATATCATTAGATATGCTGACGATATTATCGTAACAGGGGCAAGCAAAGAGATTCTTATTTTAGTGCAAAATCTAATCGAAGAATTTCTTTTTTTTTTTTAACAGAAAGAGGTCTAGAACTTAAACAAGCCAAAACCAGAATAGTTACAATCTATAAAGGATTTGACTTCTTAGGTTTTAACATTTCAAGAAAAACTTATAATCCTAGATTAAACAAATTAACAGAACAAAAGACAGTATTGATAATAAAACCATCAGATAAATCAGTTAAATCTATTTCTAATAAAATTAAACAAATAATTAAAAAGACATCAGATATAGCTGCAATTATTAAGGAAATAAATCCATTATTAAGAGGATGAGGAAACTACTTCAGTATTTCTTATCATTCTCAAAATACTTTTATAAAAATAGGTCACTTAGTATGATCCTCTATGATGATATGAGTGTCAAAAAAGCATCCATCCAAATCAATAATTAAGGCGGTTTCTAAATATATAGTAAAAGGAAAAACCTCATCAAATCATAAATGAGTTTGAGGAATAAACAAAAAAGATATAAGCGAAGAAAACAAATTAATAATTTTAAACTTAGCTGAAACAAAGATTAAGAAACATATTTTATTAAAATTGAACTTAAACCCTTACTTATTAGAAAATAAATCATACTTTGCCCTACGTTTAATTACGAAAAATTCTGCAAAATTTAGAGAACTTATTTATAAAAAATTTGATCATAAATGTCCAATATGTTTAGATTCTTTACATAATGGTGAAAATATAGAATTACATCATATTAAACCTGTTAAAGAAGGTGGTACATATACTGTATCCAACATTCAACCTTTACATCAAATATGTCATATAAGTGTTACACACCTAAAACAATAACTAATAAATAAAAAAAAAAATAATTTATATTATTAATCCTATTTATTATATAAGTGGCCAGGAATTAGAATTTGCGAATTCTTTTTCCCGAATGACTGCTTGAGCCGTATGCGGTGAAAGTCGCACGTACGGTTCTTAGGAGGGGAAAGTCTGTGAGGACCTACCTATTCCAATTGGGTCAGCAAGTTTATAGGAGTAGCAAGGTTTAAAGCCCTAGCGAAAGCGACTGAATTATTAAATAATATCGGGTTAGTTACTTCTATAAGACCCGAAGGTAGTGTGATCTTTCGAGGTCCAGATTATAATTGATCGAACGGGTGAATGTTGCATTATTCTCCGATGAGGTCTCGAAAGTGGCGAAATACCAATCTAACCTCTATGTGGGGTCTTTTAATTCTAATAAACAGAGTTATATGATATTTTGGCTATTTGCTGGAAATCCTTAAAATTTAAGTTTTAAACTATTATTTTTACTTTATAAATTTAAAGTTCTAATTAAATAATAGAATAAAGATAATCAGCAAGAAATATATTACACTTCAACGACTAATATGCCAAAATCTTTTTTTATGTTATTTTATTAATAATAAGATAATCAAAAAAGATGAGATAGAGTCTTTTAGTTATAAAAATTTTCTATTATTATTTTTTTAATTTATAACTCATTTTTTATAAAATAATTATAAAAACTTTATTTTATTAATTCATAAGACAATTAAAATAATTTTTAATTTTTAAGATTAAAGGTAAAGGAATAAAATATACTTTACAATAATATATAAATATAAAAAATTTGTAATTATAAATTTAACTTATCTTCTTTAATTACTTCTATTATTTAGGTTATTTAGAAATTTTATGTAGAAAGTGTAGAGTTTTTTTTTAATTTTCCAAATAATATTTAACCCTTTAAATTTTTTAGATGAACTAATTGATAATGAATAATAATAAAAATTTTATAACTAGAGACTGCTAGCTGGTTTTCTATGAAATATATTTAAGTATAGAGTCTATTAAAGATTTATGAAGGTACAGCACGGTAATTTCAAACAAGTATTAAATATGAATATAAAAATATTAAAATTAATAGGCGTTTAGGTTGCGGGGGCCTTGAAAACCTTACCTTTGAAAGAGAATCTCGGAATTGCATAAAATCAAATAATAGATATTCAGACTGTCCATGCTAAGTTGGGCGAGTCAAGACGGAAACAGCCGTTAACATTGATCCAGGTCCCAAATGATTATTAAGTGAAATTAAGGATGTGGCATTAAGAATACAACTGTATAGTTAGCTTGGTGGTGGCTACTATTAAAGAACGTATAACAACGCAACAGTCTTTGGAATGTGCGCACTGAAAATTTAACGGGTCTAAATAATCAACCGATATCGTGTTGGTTAAAAATAAAATATATATATAGTTATTTTTAATTAAGGTAATAGAACATTCAGTCAATACTAAAATTAAACAGTGTTTCATTGTTTATAGTTAACTGAAGAGATAATGCTGACATGAGTAACGAAAAGAAAGTAATAATCTTTCTCGCCGAATACGAAAGGGTTTTCAGGAAAGATTCAATCACTTGATAAATAAATCGGTCTCTAAGGACTAAAACAAAAGTTTTGGCTGATGAGGAAAAATCAGAAAGTCCAGTGTAGGAAATTTATATAATTTTTAATCTAATTGTATAATTAATGGAACTTGAAAATAAGATTAAACGATATCTCTTATTTAAATCTTAGCTATTATTTTGATTATTTAATATAATTTAATGACCTGTTTAATTATATTCTTCTCTTCTGAAACGAAAAAATAACTCTTTCTAAATATTATTTTAATTACTTAAATAAATCTAAAAAATTTAAATGAGTATTATTATATTAAATTAGAAAAGGAAATGATTTTATTTAAGAAGATCAAAGGGGGATATAATTTAATGATTACCTTAGATCACTTTAAAAAATCTAATATCAGCTCTTATGTAAAGTATTATAGGCTTTAGAAAAGATGAAGGAGTGATAATTCTTTATTTTATATGATTATAAATAATTATAATTTAAATAAATAAGCAAATGAAAAAAATAATTGCTACTCAAACGTACTAAATGATTTATAAGATGTAAGAGTTCGAGAAATCGTAAGTAAGTTTTTTAATTATTAATTATAAATTTACTAAATTAAGCTTAGGGTATTATTATATGTATAAACCTGTTTTTTGTTTTGATCCGGATCTTAATTAAAAATATTTTGGTGGTTATTTATAATGGTATTATTTATTTTTATAGTAAATAATTAATAAGAGATCAAAAATTGTTAAATAAAAGTATTAATAACTTTTAAATATCATACTTATTAAAAATTCAGTAATCACGTGTGAAATTTAAACGGTTACATGGAATTTTGTATTCTTTAAAATATCGTTTCTACCGTACCCTAAACCGACACAGGTTCGTTGGTAGAGAATACTAAGGCGTAGAGCTAAAAGTTGTTAAGGAACTCGGCAAAACCTCTTCCTAAGTTAGACGACAAGGAGAACCTATTAGAATCAGATTTTTTGTTACAAATTTGTTAAACTAATGGAGGGTCACAAAATCGGAAGCCCCAACTGTTTACTAAAAAGTGCGAGCTGTTAAGCTCTAATAAATAATGTGGTGTGAATCCACTTTGAGTTTAGATCCTCATAAGTCTACTAATAAGAGCGTCATCGGTAACGAATACGTTTTAAGCTATTAGGACAATGTAATTATATTTTATATTTACAATAAAATAATTTTGCTAGACTAAATAACTATGGTTAAAATTTTTGAATTCATGTTGAGGCGTCGTTAAAACAGTAACCGGATTTGTAAATATAACTGGTTAATCTATATTTTATATATTATTATTATTTTTTTTTTATTATTTTATAAAATAAGGAGTAGAGATAGAGTTATTTTTCTTTTTATAAATTAACTGATCTAACAATTATCTCCGGCGTAGAGTGGAAACCTAAGGTTATTATTAAAGTATTTATTAGGGAACAGTGTAAACCCAATAACTACTGTTTTATTGATATTTATTATAATAAAATTTGTTATTTAATATCAATTTAAATGAAGAAACAGAGGATTAACAGTAATGTTAATTATCAGTTAGTGGGTAAAGGACAAGCAAAAAGCTAATGCATAATTGTAATGATTGTGATAGGTAATATTACTAATCTGAAAGGATGCTGACTTGCTTTAGGGTATATTATAACAATTTAAAAATCCCTTTTTTTTTATTATTTTTCTTAAAAAATATATTTAAATTTATTTTTATTTACTATATCATTTAAAAATTGTTTACCCGATAGTGTGCGAAGAAATAAAAGACTTTGCCTTCTAATTATAATAATAATTGGTCAATATTATAAAGAAGTAAAATACTAAAAAATAGCTTAGCATTTAAATCATGGTGAGTGTTAGACGCTGTCAAAAAATTATAACAAGTAAAAAAAATTTTTATGATTAAACATTTTAAAACAATTCAAGAACAATTAGATTACATTATAGCTAATCCTGCATTTATTTCTGGGTTTACGTCAGGTGAAGGTGGTTTTTCTGCTTATTTAGGTATAGATATTAATTTAAAATGAGCTTTACAGCCTTGTTTTGAGTTTTCGATTACTCAGAACACAGGTGATTTAAAACTCTTAGAATCATTTCGATTATTTTTTCAATCAATAGGTAAAGTTTATGATAAGAAAGATGGAGTTTCTGTTTTTATGGTAAGAAATATGTTAAATATTAATAATATTATAATACCATTTTTTTTAGAATATCATTTAATAGGTACTAAGAGTATTGAATTAGAAATATTTATTCGATATATGAAATTAGTTGTAAATAAACATCATTTAGGAACAGAATTATATCATAGGGATATTTTTATAGAAATGGCTACATTATGTAAAGAATTAAATTCCAAAAGAATAAATCCTAAAAAATTACATAGAATTAATTATTTAATTAATTGACTTAAATCATTAGATAGATTACCTTCATTAGAAGACAAATTAAATCTTAAATTAGGACTTGAAAAAGAATTAAAAAGTTTAAGAAAAACAACTAAAATAATTTAGTTTATAAAATTTTATATACTTTATTTATAGTATTATTTAATAAAAATAATAAAATAAAGTTATCAAAGAAAAAAGTAAAAAAATAAATAAATTTTCAATAGTTATAATAATGCTTGAGCCGTGTGCGATAAAAGTTGCACGCACGGTTCTTAGAGGGGGAAAGCTAGAATTGGCCTACCTATCTCGACCACAAGTCGCTGCAATCATGTAAATGGTAGTATAGCGATTGAAATTTGCCCGATGCCATCAATGAAAGAAAGGTGATAGGAAACTGTTGCTGATCAAAAGTCTGGTTAATAGCGGTCAACAAGTTAAGGCCGTGTGAATTATAATTTTTTTTTTTTATTTTCTTATATTTCTTATGACTTATCCTATTATCATTAAAAAGAATGAGAATAATTAAATATTATAAAAAACACTAATCACTATATGCTTGAATACTTTAAATATTTAATTTTTTAATTATTATTATTTTAAGCTACTAGCAGGTAAAAAAAAAGTTAAAAAAATTTTATTATTACTACCTAATGTTTTATAGATTATTAACATTTATTAAAAATAAATTTAAAAATAGCTTTAAATTTTATTGAATTTATTTTATTTAATATATTAAACGAAAGGAATAAAAATAATAAATTAAATAACAGGTTACCACAACGACTATACGTGATATTAAAAGACATAGTCTAATTTTTCAAGTATTTAAAAAGATAAACTTTAAAATATCGAGAAAGGAACGATATCATATTAAGATTATCTTTTTAAATGCGGGAAGTTTTGCTTAACTATGAGGATACAGAGAGACTTTGGGTTCTCAATAAATTTAATAATATGCTGAAAATTTTATCAACTTTTTATAATTACTAAATAAAATTTGTTTCTTGTTTCCCCGATAGTGTTATATTGTTTTCTTTATGGTTAAATTTTGATTAAATGAATAAATACAATAATAAAATATAATATTATTATGATTTAATTGTACTTTACAAATATTTTAAAAAATTTTTCAATGTGAATTTAAATTATTCGCGAGTTAGACGCTATCTTTTATTATAAATAAAATATATAAATATATGAAAAATAATGATATTTTTAATTTAATTAGTGACATATCACTAAATGGATTAGTACCTGAAATTAAACAACAGGATATTAATCAGGTTATAACAAATAACAAAAATAAAATAAGTTTAAAAAGTAAAAACAATCAGCAGGAATTTATAGATAAAGCTATTTCAGATCGTAAAAAGTTAGAAGAAGGTAGAGGAATAATTAGAGATATTAAAAATCCTTTGTACCTTTCATTTCTAGCAGGATTTTTTGAAGCTGAAGGTAATAGTACAATATCAGTAGTAGTTTCTAATTCTTTCAAATATGGGGTAAATCTCCAACCAGTTTGGGAAGCCCATCAAGATATTAGTGGAATATTAATTTTAAATTCATTTTTAGAACTTTTTGGATGTGGTTCAATAGTCTTAAAGCATGGTTATGATCATGTTTATACTTATACTTTAAAAGGTTATAAACAAATAATTCCTAATGTTTTACCTTTTGTTAAACAATTTGTTATGCCTTATGCATGTAAGGTAGAACAATTTATTCTATTTGAAACTATTTTGCTTAAATTAGCAAATGGTGAACATAAAACTCAACAAGGTTTATCTGAAATGGTAAAATTATGTTATTTAGTAAAAGGTAAAGGTACAGGTAGAAAAAGACTATTAAATGAAGTTTTATCCATAATTTCAGATAAAGATTCTTATTTTGCCAGATTAGATAATGAACTTACATCAAAAGAATAATATAAATAAATTTTAAAATTTTATTTTTTCTGCTACGCATCAATCCTTGAAAATCATAGAATAGACCTTTAATTGTGAAAAAAAGTCCTTTAGTTATTAGTGAGTAAAAACTTTTTTGTTTACAATCTAAATAATACTTTATTTTTTTTTTTTTATTTTTGATTATTAATATTAATATTAATTTTAAATTTTTAAATTTTAATTTTTAATTTGTTTATAATCGCTTATTCATATATAAACTAGGAATTAACCTAGTTCAATAAACTATAAAAACATAACTATTAATCCCATTTTAATTTTTTTTAGTTTAGTAAGTAATATTCAAAAATAATAGTTATATAAAATAATTATAGCTGAATTAAAAAAGTATAATAATAGCTTTAATAAGAATAATTCCTCAGAGACTAAACATTACTAAATTAGTTTTTATTACTAATTAATGATATAGTCCAATTTTTAAGATTAAAATAACAACTTATATTTACTATATAATAGGTATTTTAAATTTTAATATCTTTGCCAAAGGTAGCAAAATAAATTGGCCTTTAAATGAGGTCTGGTATCAATAATTTTTCGCGGTCTAGTCTAAGTAAAATATAAAAAAACAACACAAATAAAACAAATATAATTAGTTATCCAAGGTAACTATTAGTATTTAAATAATGTTAGTTATTAAATAATTTGTTATAATGTAAATATATTTTAAAATATAAAATAAATAGCTATTAATGTTAGTAATGTTAATAATGAAAAAGATAATTGATTTAAAAAGGTATAAATATAAAGGCATAATTTGTAATATTTATTGTATAATATAAAATAATTTACTAATGAAAAACAAATTATATAAAAATCTAAGAACAGGACGATTACAATTGGCTGTTCAATTAAAAACAAAAGCTGGTGTTTACCAATTAATAAATTTAATAAATAAAAAAATTTACATAGGTAGTTCAAATGATTTATATAGGAGATTAGGTAATTATTTACAATTTAGTAATTTAAAAAGAGAACAAAATCGAAGTAAAATCACAAAGGCTATTCTTAAATATGGCTATGACAACTTTGGTTTTAAAATATTGGAATTTATTGAATTAAATCCTAATCTTACTAAAATCGAAAAAAGAAAAGTTATCTTAGATAGAGAACAACATTATTTAAATACTTTAAAACCGGAATATAACATAAATAAACAAGCAGAAAGTAGGTTAGGAATACCTCATACGTTAAAAACTAAAAAATTAATGGTACTAAATAGTAAAGTAAGTAAAAAAATTTTTGTTTATAATGAGGATGGAGTTTTTTTTTATGAGTCTTCATCTATTTCATTGATTGCAGGCTTAATTAATATTAATAGATTAATAATAACAAGAAAATTAAAAAAATATAAATCAAAACCTGTACTATTATTAAATAGAGATAATACTAAAAAATATATTATTAGTTATACTTCACTAAATGAATCTGAATTATCTAAATTTATTTTATCAGTTAAAAATAAATTACCTCATAATACAAAACAACCACATTCTAAAAAAGTATATGTTTATTATTTAGATGGTAAACCATATAATTTGAGTCCTTTTGCTAATTTAGCAAAAGTCACTAAAGAATTTAAAATGGCGGAGGCAACAATAAATAAATATGCAAAACTAAGAACTCCATATAAAAAATTTAACTTAATATTTAGTTTTACACCTATATAATTTTATTAGTAAAAATCTCCGATTCCTAACCTTATTTTTAAATTAATAAATAAAACCCATTATTGATTTTTAAATTATTTAATAAGAAATTTTTAATCAAATATGACTATTATTTTTAGTTTTATTTAATTTTTTTATAATATTAGACATAAGCTAAGTTATGTTATTGTAAAAAAATCCTATTTGTTGGAACAACTTTAATGTATAAAATACTAAATATTATTTTTTTTTAGTTTAAACTTTTATATTATAAGTAAAAGTCAACCAACAGCATAAATATATTAAATTAATAATAATAATAAAAAAATTGTGCTTAGAGACTATATGGATTTAAACTAATTATATTATTAGTAAAGATAGAGTCCGGATTTATTTTACTAATGTAAACACTTTTTGTTGTTATTAGTAAAATACTTACTAGTAATGATGGCTTCACTGTCTCTACAACTTGCTCAGTGAAATTGGTTTCCAGGTGCAGATACCTGTGTGCCTAATGGGGGACGGGAAGACCCTAGCAACTTCTACTGTAGTTAGTCACCACGTTGATCTAGAACAATCTTTGCTAATAGTGATTAGGGATGTCGATATGACGAATTCCTTATTTTAAAAATTTTTAGAGGAAAGGAAAAAGTGGAAAACCTCGAAGCTTTGGTTGGGTTAATGTTAACCTTATATATCTAAATGTAAAAAGGGATAGCTGACTAATTGGCAGTTTGACTGGGGCGGTCGTCTTTAATAGAGTAGCAAAGTACATCCAAATATATTAAAAATTTTTATCATGAATCTTTTTATAATTATGAATTGGTTTTATTAATTTATTTTTTTTTAATTTAATAAAACATTAATTAATTTTTTTTTTTATTTTTTACTATAGCTAAGCAGTGTTAAAACTAAAAGTTAGTAGAAATTATAATTAGAATATTAGTTAATAATTTTTATTCATAGTTATTAACAGTAATGATTCCACAAAATATTTATTAAGACTAAATTAAATTAGTTTTATCTATTAATATTAAAATATTCAGAAATAAGGTATGTTAGAAAATGAAAGGAAATCAATTAACCAGTTCAAGGTTACGTAGGCCGTAATGGGGTAAGCATGCTTAACTGTGAGTGCCTATAAGCCAAACAGATGGGTAACCAGGGCATAGTGACCCCCTATCTTTGTATGGAATAGGTAGGGATCAATAGATAAAAGTTACGCTAGGGATTATTAATATTAGTTCCCTTTCTTTGTAAAAAGTAAGTAATTAAACGGGTGAATTGCAAAAATATTTTTATATTTTATACTTTTTTTTATGTAGTATTATATATAGTTAATTTGCAGCGAAGCTTAGTTCACAATATTCATTTTAATTATGTTTACTAGGAACGTTCAACGACTAGAAAGTGAGTAATAATAAATAACAATAATCTTTCCATGTGTGCCCGTCATTTTAGTTTTTTATAAACAAAATTTATTAAATTAATAAAACATTTATTACCGGTTCCTAAAGGAATAAATTAAATAATTAAAAAAAACAATGTCAAATATAGATAAAAATTCCCTGATTGGTTTAGGTCCTAATAGTAAAAAACTTAGAGAATACAAAGAATCTCTATTTACTTTAAATGTTAAACAACAGGAAGCTGCAATAGGTTTAATACTTGGAGATGCGACTTTAAATACTGACAATAAAGGTAAAACTTACAGAATGAAGTTTGAATGAAGCGATAGATAAAAACCATACGTAGATCATGTTTTAGATCTTTTTGATCAATGAGTATTATCTAAACCGCACAAAAAAGTTAGAACTAGTCCAAAAGGTAATAAAATAATAACTTGAGGTTTTCAAACTATAAGCCATCAAGCATTTAATCATTTAGCTGAATTATTTATAACTAATAATAAAAAAACTATCTCTAAATTTTGAATTCAAAATTATTTAACTCCAGTAGGATTAGCTTATTGATTTTGTGACGACGGTGGTAAATTATATTATAACAAAAATTCTAAAAACAAAAGTATAGTTTTTAATACTCAAAGTTTTACAGATATAGAAGTAGAAACTATGTCTAAGGAATTAAAAGCTAAATTTAATTTTGATTGTGAAGTCCCTTAAAATAAAGGGAAAAAAAAAGTGATCATTATTAAAGGTAGCAGTTATACTTTGTTTAGAGAACTAACAGACCCTTATATTATATCTGAAATGAGATATCAATTAACTTAGCTTAATTAAATTATTAAGTATCTGGCTTAAAATGAGTACATATTTTCTAATTATTTCTAAAAAAAGTTTTTAATTCAATAGAAATTAATCTAATAAAAATTTAACCACCTTGTTAGTGATTATATTTAATTTTACTTAAAAAAAAAATATATATTTAATGAGTGAAAGTTTTATAATAAACTAAAATGAAGACATAGTCTGAACCATTTTGAAAAAAATGGAGATAAAGGTTTAAAATCCTTAAAATTTTAACATAATTGAACAGGTTAATATCCGGAGAGAGTACACATTGTCTTGGATGCTCAATAAATATCTAAGGATACGGGCTAAGTGAAATAACACTTCAAATTGAATTATATGCTAAGATTACTTTATTTTTCTAAAGTAGTTAGACTAAATATTGTAAAAAAATAATAGTTAGTACATAATTACGCTACCCTTCACATAAGAAGCGTATCTATTAAACAGAAAAATATATAGAATATTTAAATTCTTTAAAGTTAAATCAGCAGGAACTATTATTATATTCCTCAACGACTATACATTCAAGCTTATGTTAGTTATTACTATAAAAATAAGTAAAGATATAGTCTACTCTAATAAAATTTTAATTAAATTAATTATAATTAGTTTAATTGTATTAAATTTTAATAGAGGGTGACACCTTAAATAGTTTAAAGATGTTAAACTATTTTATAATATAAATTTATTTTTTATATTTTTTGCGATGCCATCTATATGCTTCATAGAATAATATAGATTCTTTAACTTATAGATATATATGCTATAGTTACTAGATAATGCATTCTTTGTTAATTAAAACTTATATTTAAACAGATATAAAAATTTTAGAATAAATTATATTTATTCGCACCTATTGTTTTAAATTATTTTAAATTATATTAGTATAAAATAATTTATAGAATTAGGTTATTCAAGGTTAAATACCTTATAGATAATGAAAATTATTTATTTTTTTAGCCTTTAGTCATTAATAATTTAAAATAATGAAATTGTTAATTTACAATATTATTGATGAAAAAAAACAAAATTTATAATATTGATCCAAGAACAAATAATGATTATGATTAATACATTAAACAAAAAACATGAAAAAAACAATTTTACAACGAATTATAATAGGAGTGAAATTAGGTTGAAAAACACCCAGTTTACCTGCAACTGTAGAAAAATTTCATTTAAATCCTATTGTAAGAATTTTACGAGTTATCTGTGGATTTTGCACTGTTTCTTTATTGAGTGGAAGACTTAAAGAATTACCAACATTTATTACATTTATCGCTATTTTTTTTACAACTATTCATTTTATTTATTTTATTTATATAAGTATTATTAAATTTAAATATGCTAAAAAAATTTTACGAAGTGATAAATTTGACATTAAAAATTAACCATTAGATAGAATGTCTAGATTATTTGCTCGTATACTTTACTGCGGTAAAATAGGTTGTGAAAGTGTAAGTGGTGTAGGTATAGGTCTAGGTTTAATGTTCAGTATAGATAGGATGCTTTAAAATGCCAATAAACCTCTATTATTTATACCATATTTTAACCAAGGATTAGAAAAGCTAATTCCATCTGTAAACTCTAAATTTAATAGCAGTTTCATTGAATCTAAAAAAAATAAAATAGAACAATCAGCAATTTTATCTTTAATAGCATCTATAAAAAAAAAAAAAAGATGGTTTAGAATCAGGTTTTAGTCAAACAGATATTGAAGATTTTAATGATATTTTAAAAAATGATCTATCTATTTTAAAAGAAAATCATGAAATAATCAAAATACAGA
>Ga0193716_1000039_pt1 | contig 83641 bp, 72 predicted proteins | sample U2c1metaG_FD_145901 | JGI IMG/M metagenome (GOLD analysis project Ga0193716, IMG submission 145901) | Soil microbial communities from a riparian zone of the East river system, Colorado, United States - U2c1 | ecosystem: Environmental > Terrestrial > Soil > Riparian zone | place: USA: East River...
AGCCAAAAAAAGGAAAGAGCGCGACGCGCTGATTGAAGCGGCGGGCGAGGCGTTTATTTTCACCTTTCTTGGAACCGAGGAGCGAGGCGCTCATACCCTGCTGAAATACGGCATGGAGCCCAATCCCAAATTCAAACCAACGACGCGCAGCTCCGCTGTCTATACCAAGGTGCGCGGCACGGTATGGATCGATGAGCCCAGCGGGCAGCTGGCGCGCATCGAGGGCGAAGTAACGGACGACATCTCGGTGGGCCTCTTTCTCGCCAAGGTCTATAAAGGCAGCCGCTTCATGGAGGAATGCTACCCGATGGCTCCGGGCATCTGGCTACCCACGTATTCACAATACGATTTTGATGGACGGAAGTTTTTCGTGCCATTTTCCATCCATGAGCGAACCTTCTTCACCAAATACCGCTATATCGGCCAGCCAGCCGAGGCCCTTTCGGCCATCCGTGCTGAATTGGGCAAATCCTCGCCGAGTGTTGCCGATCGCTAGAGTTTTCCGCCCATACTAGAGCTTCGGAAACCCACACCGAGTTAAAACGTCGGAACACTCGAGGTCTTCATGCTCCCTGCAATTCGTCGTCTTCCTCTGCTAGGCGTTGCGGTGGCTACGCTAAGTTTCCTGGTTCTTCCCGGGCCGTGTGCCGGCCAAGACCGGGGCTCGCCGCAAACGGCCAAGCAATCCGGCGCCGCGCCAGCCCCAGGAGACGCCAAACCCAAAAAAGTCTGGACCAATGACAATCTCGCACAAGCCAGCGGAACGGTTTCCGTCGTGGGCGACGCGAAAGGCCCGGCGCGCAGCAAAGACGATCGTCCGGCGGACCCGACCTATGTCGCCAACGTCAAAAAACAGCTCGCCAAACTGAACGCCCAACTGGTGGACGCGGACAAGCAACTCGTTGAGCTGAAGAATTTTAACTCCGGCGAGCCGGGAACCAACCTCGGACGACAGTTGCACAAGGGTTACAACACCGAGCCGGTCGACCAGCAGATCAAAAAGCTCGGAGAGCAGAAGAAGGAAACCTGGGCAAAGATCGATGCGCTTCTCGATGAAGCGCGCAAAAAAGGCGTTTTACCCGGGCAATTGCGCTAACCCGCGCGCGCTGGCGGTTCGGTTGCCTCTATCGTGACTTCGGCAAAGTTTGTGCTGCGCAAACCGCGCTTTGTGAGGAATAATCAAACTCAGCAGGAACTTGGAAACGATTTTCAGCCAACCGTCACAAATTCAGGGCATGTCCAACGGCAGGTGGAGGAAGCAATGAAAGCAGCGATTGCGTGTGGGCTCGGATTGACGTTGATTTTTGGAACGGCCCCGGTGCGTGCCGATTTCAAATACACCGATACATCGAAAATAACCGGTGGCTCACTGAAGTCCATGATGAAAACCGTGGGCATGTTCAGCAAACAAGCTTCGGCCGCAATGAAACCGATCGTTACCACACACTACGTCCGGGGCAGCAAGCTGCGCACCGACCGCTCCGACGGCACTTTTGAAATCATTGATCTCGACGGGCGCAAAATGGTGTTCATCGATCCGCAGAAGCGCACCTACTCAGAAGTCACCTTTGAGGAAATGAAAGCGGCTATCGAAAAGGCCCAGAAGCAGATGCAGGACGAAATGGCCAAGCAGAAAGCCCAGCAAAAAGACGTCAAAACCAATATGAAGGCCAAAGTCTACGTCACGCCCACCAAAGAGACGCGCGAAATCATGGGCCAGCAAACCAACGAACTGAAAATGCAGATTGATATGGAAATCGAAGCCCAGGACACTTCGGCTTCCGCGCAGCCGGCGGGCCCGGTCAGCGGCACCATGTCCACCAGCATCGATTCCTGGGTTGCGCCGACGGTCCCGGGTTACAAGGAAATCGGCGAGTTCTACGTTCGCATGGCCAAGGAAATCAATTGGGTTCCGCCGTCCAACGTTTCCATCAACCCGCAAGTCTCGCAAGGGATGGCCGAAGTGCAAAAAAATCAGTCCGCTTACAAGGGTCTGCCCCTGTTGCAATATATGTCGATGAGCATGGTCGGTCAGCAGGGCGACACGGCCGCCGCGACCACCAGTTCGCAGGCGCCCAGCAGCAGCTCCTCGTCGAGTGCTTCCTCCGTTCCCACCAGCACATCGGAAGCGGTCGTCAAAGGACTCGGGGGTCTTTTCGGCAAGAAGAAGAAAAAAGATGATGCAGCCGAAGCGAGCGCCAACGCCAATTCGCAGAATCCGCCGCCGCCGTCGACTCCAGGCGCGCTCATTGAAATGACCATTGAAGTGAACTCGTTCTCGGACTCCGCCCTGGACGAGGGCCTGTTCGCGCCGCCTGCCGGATTCACCAAAGTGGCCCGGGACCCCGATCAAATCCTCGGCCACAAAGCTGGCAAGCCGTAAATTTTCTCGTCTGTGATTGAGGTCGGAATCGAGGGTCGCGCGATTTTTTCTAGTCACCGCAAGCGCATTGCGTGACGGCCTGCAGGGAGAGAAATCTCTCGTTCCGCGCCGCTGCAGAACTGGTCCCTCCGGCGTTGCGCGCCGCCTGTTGTTTGCGGAGGGCAGCGGACTTTTCCTTGGCGTTCAGTGTTTCACGCAATTTGCCGTGCGCGCGGAACAGGCGCAACCGCACCGCCAGAGTCGATATTCCCAGCCGATCCGCCACTTCCTGAGTCGAATACTGAAGAACGTCGCGCAGCAGACAGACCTGGCGCAGCTCCGGCGCCAGCCGGCGGATGGCTTGCGCGAATAGCAAACGCGTTTGTCGCCGCGCGAAGCGCTCTTCTGGATTTTCGGCGCGGGACTTGAGCTGCCCGCTGAGTGTTTCTCCGGGACTTCCGGCGGGCTCTTCGAGCGAAACGTGTTTCGATTCGCGACGACGGCGGATCAAATCGATGGATGAATTTACGGCGATACGAGAAATCCAGGCCCGCAAGTCATCGTGCTCGGCGGCGGGATTTCCCGTGAACTGTCCCATCCTCAGGAACACCTTCACAAAGGTCTCCTGGCGCACATCCTCGGCATCGACAGGACTGTGGGTCATGCGCAGGGCCACCCCGTAAAGGCTGCTGGAGTACGGAGCGATGAGCCGGATCATGGCATCCCGGTCTCCGGCGCGTGCCGCCACGAGATCGCGCTCGCGCACCGGGGCGGGTCCCGGCGGGCTGGCGGCTTGGGTCTTTGCGGTCGCAGGCGATGCACTCATCGCCAGAGGAAAGGGCAGGCGGAACTCCACACGCTCGCCACCGGTAAACGATTGAAAATAATAAGCTAAGAGACGAGGCAGCGAAGGTTCACAAAAAGGGACCTGACCGATTTTGGGACGGCACGTAGCGAAAACGCTCAATTCCCCGGGTCGGGCGCCGGGCCTAGGGTGAAGTGTCCGCCAGTGAGTTGGCCGACCGAACGGCTACGGTTATGCGATCGCGCCCTTTGGCTTTCGATACATACAAACACTTGTCGGCGATCTGCAGCAGCTCTTCTCCATTGGGAGCATGTTCTGGGAATGCCGCGATACCAATGGAAAGCGTTACCGGTTCAAGGGTCATCCCTTTGTATTGAACTTTCAGAGCTTTGGCAGCCTGGCGCAATTCGTCGGCGCGCGAGGCGGCATCGCTCGCTGAAGATTCCGGAAGAATCATGGCGAATTCTTCCCCGCCGTAACGGCAGATTACATCTTCTCCCCGGAAATGGTTGCCAAACAGCTCGGCCATGGCTTTTAAGACGACGTCGCCGGCATCATGACCAAAAACATCGTTGAATCGTTTGAAATGATCCAAGTCCAGAAAAATGATGGCCAGCGGACGATTCTTCCGGCGCGCCCGCTGCAGTTCGCGGTCGAGCGATTCCTGCATGAAGCGCCGGTTGAAAAGCCCGGTAAGGGGATCGCGGATGGACTGGTCGCGCAAAGTCTCACGCAAGCGCAGGCTGGCCAGTGAGAGCGCGACCTGTCCGGCAACGGCGATGGCCAGGCGCTGCTGCGAATCCTGCAGCGTTTCAAACGCTTCGATGCCCTTGTTGCTGGCGCTGCGATCGTACTGGATGTGCAGAACTCCCACCGTCTCTCCCTGTGCCACCATGGGGACACACAGATAGCTTGCCGGAATCGCGTTTCGCAGATGCGGACAAACCGCGCTACCACCGGGAAATTCGCTCCAGTGCGCCTGTCCGCGGCGCAGCGCCCAACAACCATCCGGAGCAAACATTTGTTCCGAGGCGTAGCCCTTGCCCCAAGTAGTGGATATTTCGAGCAAATTGCGGGAAGACTTGAAAATAAACAGACCGCCGCTGGTGGAGACCACAAACAGGTTGCGGGCCGCTTGCGCTACCACGCCAAACGCTTCTTCGGTGCTTGCCGCGCATTGCAGCAGCCCGGCCATGTCGTTAAGGAGCGTCATTTGCAGCGTACGAAGCTGCAGTTCGTTCACCCACACATTGAGGGCTTCGGCATGCTCTTTGCCAACAGCCGTGGCCCGCACTTGCTCGGAAATATCCCGGTAGATGACATACGCGCCGTTGGTTTGCCCATCCCTGACAATGGCCACCGCGTTAATTTCCAAATCGAGAATGGTTCCGTCGCGGCGCGTTTTGCGCGCGGTCGTGTGAACCGGCTTGCCGGAAACCAGCTGGCTGGTGACATCCTTCACTTCCAGCTCCTGGTCCGGAGAGGAAATCAGCGAATCGAGGAGTTGCCCGGTGATATCCTCCTGTCCTAAAAGGAATAGTTGCGAGAACGCGTCGTTATAGAGCTGGACGCGGCCCTCCAGGTCATGAATCACAATGCCCATCGGGCTGTTTTCAATCAGCGAATTCAGGAACCGCGTATGGTCCTCGAGATCGTTGGCAATTCGTTTTCGTTCGGTGACCGCGGCGCCGATAACCAAACCCGTTGCCGAAACCACGAGCATGAGCACTTCTATTTTCACCGGCTTTACCGGACCGCGGGCGATGGTCCCCAGGGCAAAAACAATTCCGAAATGCATTCCCAAAAGTCCGACAACGACTCGCTTGATGCCATGCCGCATCGCAATCCAGACAATCGGTATGAAAGCCAAATAGAAATATTGGCCTTCGCTCCACTTGGGGCCGAACATGATCCACAAAACCAGGACGATGCTGGATGCCTGCCCTACAGCTTCAAACAGATCCGCCATGGTCACCGGAGGCGTGCTGTCGGGCCGCACGACTTCGGCGAGTTCCGAATCATGGTCCGGAGCGCTCAGCCATCTCCGCACACTGGGAAGGACGAAAATCAGCAGGAACGGCGCAAAGCTAAGCAGCGAGATGGCGTCGCCGGCATACCAGGTGAGGATGGTCGGCCAGAACTGGCTCCAGGGGATGGATTTGTCGGCGGCGAGAGAAACAACTCCTCCAAACGTTGCGCCCAGAGCGCCAATCAGGGTCGCGATGAGGTAGCGGAGAATATCAAGTCGCCTGCTGAGCTTCAGGTCGATATGCAAAGAGGTTCGCAGGAAATAGGCAGCCAGAGCATAGGATCCGGCGCTGACAGGCGGCGAGAAAAGGACGCTCCAGGAGACCAGCGGTTGATGGTAGATAAGCGCTGTCGTCAGCATATCCGCAGCCATCAGCACGAAAAAATACCAGGGACTGACTCCCAGCAGAACCGCCAGGACGAGGCCTACCGCCGGATACCACACGGTCATTCCCAAGTTGGAAATGACGATGACTTCCGGCAGATTCAAAAGGTAATAAATCAGGAATACAGAAAGGGCAAAAAGTATATGGCGGGAGTTAAAACGCATCGCGCAGGCAGGCGCACTCACCTGCGCTTCAATGGATCCCATGTTCCGACGATTGGTGCGCGGGTCCATCTCTCCCCGAAAAACACGAGTGACACGTTTTGCTGACGAGCAACCATGTTAGTACGGATTTCGCCTCGCACTTGAGATAAGAAAGACTCATTAGCAGGGAGGGTAATACAGTAACCCGGGTATACGAGCAGGGTGGTTTGCGACAAACCGATTCCCGAGGAGCCGCGCCTCAGGCCGCGGCCGCCGACGCTTCCCGCTCGATGGGCACCCCGATCAAATTTCCCCATTCCGTCCAGGAGCCGTCGTAATTGCGTACGTCTTTGATGCCCAATAAATATTTGAGCACAAACCAGCTGTGCGAGCTGCGTTCGCCGATGCGACAGTAGGCGATGACGGGCCCCCCACGACGAATGCCTGGCGATCCGTAAATCTCCTCTAAAGCGTCGAACGGCTTAAACGTGCCATCTTCGTTCACGGCCTGCGACCACGGAATATTCACGGCGCCTGGAATGTGCCCGGCGCGTTGCGCCGTCTCCGTCATGCCCGGAGGCGCCATGATTTTCCCCGTAAATTCGTCAACCGAACGCACATCGACAAACTGGGCTCCCGACGTCGGTTCCGCCGCGGCCAGCACTTCATCGCGCTTGGCGCGCAGCGCGGCGTTTACACTCTTCACGGTGTACGTGGCCGCCGCAACCGCGGGCCTCTCCCGCGTCACCGGACGCTTTTCCGCCAGCCACTTCTTGCGCCCGCCGTTCATGAGCAAAACTTTTTCATGACCGTAGTATTTCAATTGCCAGAAGGCCCAGGCCGCGAACCAGTTGTTGTTGTCGCCGTAAAGCACCACCGTCGTGTCCGGAGCAATCCCAGAGGTCCCCAGCAGATCCGCAAAGGCTTTCGGCCCTGCCAGGTCGCGGCGAATCGCGTCCTGCAATTCCGTTTGCCAATTCCACGGAACCGAACCTTCCACGTGGCCTTGATCGTAACCCGTGGTATCCACGTCGACTTCCACAACGCGAAGGCCAGGATCGCGGCCGTGGGCGGAGACCCATTCGGTGGTCACCAGCACTTCAGGATGCGCATAGTCAGCCATAAACCCGTTCCATTTTGTCGCCCAGCGAAGTCAATCCGCCGACTCGAGCCGTCCGTTCTGCATTTCCCACTCAATGCGCACGGCCCAGTCATAGTGCATTCCTTCTGCCTTGAGCCAGCCCTCCAGCACCTCGCGGGACTCGGCCCGAAACTCCGCAATCATCTTGCCTTCCAGCATATTCACATAAACGCGTTCGGCTCTGGCCGGGCCTCCCCCTTGCATGCGCTGCGCAAGAAGTTCCGCGCCCTGGCGAGTCAGACAAGCAAGTGTGTGTTGCGTCAAGTAACGCGGCATCGGAACTCCTGAACGGCAGCTGAACTCAAGTATTCCATACCCGGGCAATCCCCTGCACGCCGCCCACTTTCCTCTCGAGCCGGGCCGGCGCGCGTAATCCTGTTCAAAATTTACCTGCGGCAAAATACCGCGACGGGGGCACCCGCGGATTCGTGCGGGAAACTCGCCGGCTCGCTACGGCAGGTTACCGGGAAGCACACGCTTGAAAGAGATTCGGTTGCGAACCCGGCTGCGTTCTAAACTAGGAGCCGAACGAGTCTTGGCAGAGGATTTCTAACATGAAACGCAGCTTGCTCTCGCTTCTCGTAATGTCCCTAGCGTTCCTCGCGGCGTCGAGCGCTCTCGCCGCGCCGCAGCGAGGCACCGGCATTCTCAGCGGAGTCGTACTCGGTCCAGACGATAAGCCGGTGGCCAGGGCCGCTGTAACCTACCAGTCGGGTGGCGGAACGGCTCCGCACGCCGTTCACACTGATGCGCGTGGGCGCTTCACCATCCGCAAACTGCGCAGCGACAACTACGACCTGCGGGCTTCGGCCCGAGGAGTTTTTTCAGAATGGGAAAAGAACGTTGCCGTCCGTTCCGGAAAAACGAAAACCATTACGCTGCACCTCATTTACGCCAAGGAAATGCCCAAGGCTTTCGGCGCGGCGCCGGTCAAGCCGTAATCGCCGCGCGCGGGCAAAAAAGGCCGTAGTACCGCCAGTTTCGTGGCCCAATCGGTTCCCTGGAATTTCGAACTAATGTGCTTGTTATCTTATATATACGTGCGCAACGTGCTCTGTGCACCTGGGCCACACAGTACTAAGACCCGCGTACCCTGTAAATTGGCTCTAGCGGCCCATTGAGAGACACAGAGCTGATCTGTAGTCTCTTAAGAACGGGTTGGGGGCCGCGCGGGGACAGCGGCTCCGCAAGGGGTCGTGTGCGAGCTACCCAACCCGCCATTCTCTTTGGCACCTGTTCCGCTCTTCCTGCAGCCCGGCAGCACTCACCTACATCTATATATATAAATGTCCCCCGCCTGTTGAACCTTTCGTGGTGGTTGGCCCGACCGGTCCCGTTCGTGCATCCCACACAGGGGGACGAGGCGAGCGATCTCGGTAAGAAATTCATTTAAATTGGTTTAGCGAATCAAACGGCGAGAATGAGCGAAGGAAGAAAACGACACGTGACGCAATTACGCGCCGCCGTAGCGGGACCTGCCGGGCGGCTTCTGCTCGTTCTCCTGCTCTGCCAGACGGCGGCTGGGAGTCGACTGTTTGCGGCGGATCCTCCGGTACTCACTCTTAAACCAGAAGCGTCCGGCGCCTTCCAGACCTACGTGCAGTTGACCGACGAGCGCAACGAAGCTGAGCTCAGCCGAGGCGCAGACTTGCTGTGGATCGATGAATTGCCGTCGCCTGAGCGCACCTCGGCCTACGACGCGCTGAGGCGCGGCGAGATAAGGTTGCGAAAAACGGAAACGCGCGAAAACACGCGACCCATTGTTTGCCCCGGCGGAATGATTCATCACTGGGAAGGGGTTGTATTTATCCCTTCGGCAAAACTTGCCGATGTGCTCGCGATCCTGGAAGACTACAACCAGCACTCCACTTATTACGCTCCCGACGTGGAGCGCTCCGAAACCGAATCGCGCGATGGCGAGCACTTCCGGGTTTTCTTGCGATTCCGCCGCCACAAAGTGATTACAGTCGTCCTTAATACCGAGCATGAAGTTCAATACTTCCGCGACTCCGGGCGGCGCGCCCACAGCCGCAGCAGCGCCGTACGCATCTCCGAAGTGGAGAACGCCGGCAAAAGCGATGAGCGCGAGAAAACACCCGGCACTGACAACGGCTTCATGTGGCGCATGGAAACCTGGTGGCGCATGGAAGAGCGCGACGGCGGCGTCTACGTGCAAAGTGAAGTGGTCTCGCTTACCCGCGACATTCCGGCCGGCCTCGGCTGGATGATCGGCCCCTTCGTCAACAGCATCCCCGAGGAGTCCCTGGCCTTTACTCTTGGAGCGACCCGGAAAGCAGTGGCCGCGCGCACCAGGAAATAGTTTTCAGACAAGATCCGCGCTAGCGCGCTTTTTTGGCCTTCGCCGTGTCCTTCAGTAAATCCCAGACCAGAGCGGCGTGACGATCCCAAGTCCACTCTCGCATGCCGGCCGAAGCGGCGCTTCCCACGCGTTCACAAAGTTCCCGGTGCTCGCTCAACATGCGAATCAGCTTCGACAGCGATCCAACATCGTTCGGATCACGCAGTACGAATCCGTCGCGACCGTCGTGTATTAAACCGGAAACGCCGGCCAGCGCCGAGGTGATGACCGGAAGACCGCAGGCCATGGCCTCTGCAACAGGCAGTCCAAAGGAATCTTCATGGCTCGGACTGAGGTAGAGATCGGCCGCCGCATAGCAATCCAGCACGTCAGCGCTCGACGTTTCCCATGTGCACGCGGAGGAAATGCCCAGACTTTCGGCCAGTGCGCGGAATAAGTCCTGGCTATCGTCGCCTACAACCAGCAGGCGCAGGGACTTCGCTTGCAAGCCGGCCATCGCCTGTAAGACGGCGGCCAGACCTTTGTTTTTCCAGTCATTCCCTATGAGCAGCAGCACAAAATCCTCGCCGCCGAACTTCCTACGTTTGCGGCTTTCCGTTCGCCGCTGCAAACGCGCAGCGATCGAAAAGCTCGTGCTGTCCACTCCGTTCGGCGTGACACGAACATCGTTTCTCTGGAAATAGCGCACCAGCAGATCTGCCGTGCGTTGTGACACGGCAGCCAGGGCGGTCTGCGGGCTCTGGTAGATCCGTTTTTCAAGCTTTACGAGAAGAGCGTAATAGATCTTGCGGTGCGCCCTTCGCAGACGTCCGGCATTCTGAGCGAGGCTCTTCTGTCCTTCGCCGGAAAGTTCCTGCAGCCGGTGAAAAAGAGCATGCACGATCACAACATCCGCATCGCTGCAATTAATTCCGGGAGAAAGCACAAGATCAAAGGCACCGCCGGAAGTCCGCCGCCGCCAGCGGTTCAGATGAAACCAGAAATAGAATTGCACGATATGCGGGCCGGGCACGCGCGGCACCTTGTGCCAGAAGATCCCACCGGCTTCTGTCGACGGGTTGCTGGATTCAGTGGCGAGCGAGATATCGGCGACTCGCTGGGAGTAAAGATGAATTTCACATTTATAATCGCGCGCCAACCGCTCGAGGAGTTCTGCCAGAGCACGTTCGGTTCCGTGCTGTCGGTCCACAAACGGCGATACAACAGCGATACGCAAGTCAGCGCATTCCAGGCCGTGAAGTTTGGGCGGGAGTGGCATCAATGGCGAACTGCGAAGACAGGGCGAGACTGGGCAGACGGAACAGGATTCCGAGCGACAACCAGAGATAGGCGTTCAGGACGAAATCTTGATAAGGCTGGATCCCCAGATACATTTCGGCAAACAGCAGGAGAAACGCGTACCAGGTGATGACAAAGGCCAGCGGAAACCAGGGCGTTCCCTTCAGTTTGCGGGTGATTTTCCAGGCGGAAACACAAATCGATGTGGCTAAAATGATCCACAGCAGCAGACCCACGATTCCCATTTCAACGACCAGCGTTCCAAAGCCGCTCTCGGTCCCGGCTGTCGGCGCCTTGGTGTGAAAGAACCGAGCCACGTACTGCACTCCGAGAGACGCCGTGCCTATACCATAGCCATAAGGCCAGCGTTCATAGTAAAAGGCCCCTATGAAATTCCCGAACGGATAGTTCCAGGTCCGTTCGCCTAACTGGGTGGCCGAACTGCTCGGCAAAAGAGTTTCACTGTAGACAGCCACCCGGCCAAGAATGGCATCGGGAAAGAGCGCTAAAAGGGCAACGCCGGCGACCACCATGCCCAGCACGACCCGCTGAATTCCACGCAAGACCCGCATCACTTCGCCGCGACGCCAGGGCGCGCCCCACAGAAATGCGGCGCTTGTGACGATGCCGTTGATTGGTAAGAGCATGAAAGCGGAACGCGACGCCGTCAGCGCACCGCCGGCTGCCGTAAATGCCAGCGCCACGAAAGCGAGAGCGCGGCCACGCTTGTGTCGAAGCAGAAGATATCCGCTGAATCCAAGCGAAAGAACCCACATCAACAAAATAAAATTGGTGTATCGTCCGGTGCTGACAAACACGGAATTTGGCCGATAAACGATGGTGCCCGAAATCGGGGCCACGCGGTAGTTGGAGCTGAGCTCTCGAATGTCCTCGTTGATCACCTGCGGGTTCAAGAAAGTATGGCCCAGAATCGATTGCGCGATTCCCAGCGATAGGATAACCAGGGCTACAATCAAGTTCAGAAAAAAGAACCGCCGCAGATCTTTCTCACTTCGAAAAAGAGCAAAGCCAATAAACAGGAGCGGCACATAGTAGAAATATAATTTCATGCCGAGCAGGCCATAAAATATGCTGGGGGACGCCGGATTGAATATTTGGATTGCGCCAAACCACAGGAGCAGCAGGAGCGGAATACGGAAAGGCACTTTAAATGTTTCTACCGTCTTCTGCCGGTAGGCGATAAAAAACGATAGATACACCAGGAGTGCAAGCGCGTCCTTGGCAAAAAAGATGGCCATGTTATTGCCAAGAAATTTACGGGCAAAATCTTCAAAGAGAAGCCAAACCAAGAAAAAATAAATTCCATTCCGCCAATTGTTGAGAATGGCGATCGCCACCACTGCTCCAATAAAGGCCAGCGCAACATAGGCCAGTCCCGGAACATCGTCATTGATAATGTATTGGGAAGTCTGATAGGCGACTAAAATTACAAAAAGGAAGAATCCCAAAGCCATGATGGGACTACGGCGCAGGCTTGTTCCCGCCGTACCGACTGCGCCGTTCACGAGAGTGCCCTGGAGACACTAGAGATGGCAAAAATTGTCCCGGGCAGACGCAAAACCACCGCGTTGCCGAAAGTCAGGGCCAGGCTGACCGGCAAACGATTTCGCGGAGCGCTCGGGAGTATGGAAGCCGAAGCCACCATTCAGAATTCTACCTTTCTCACTGGCAATATCGTGTGCGGCGGGTATGTCTATATTACGCCAACCGCCGACTGGCGTGGTTCAGAACTGACGGCGCCCGACCCTGGCTCGCAACCAGTTTCGCACAACGCTCGTTCGATTCTCGGTGCAGAGGGAAACCGCCCAGGCAAAAAGTATGACCAGACCGCCGAGTAGCAGTCCCCACACGAGATGCGGGAGATCGGGTTGCCATCTTCTGTCCGGCGTTATCCACGCTCGAAGAAAAAGCAACAGGGGGAAATGCAGGACGTACAGACTGTAGGAGAATGCTGCGAAAGTGTGGGTAATCCGCGGATACGCGCCGGCGCGGGAAGTCCAATCCAATTGCAGCAGACCATAGAGAAACAGGGCAAAGCCCGCTCCCACAGCCAGGTCACTACGCGTCTCGCCCCACTGGCCCATGCGCGCCGTATAAAGACAAATTGCCAGGAACACGGAGGACGCAGCGATGGCCAGTGCCCTCCAGGCGGCTGTCGGCAACTTTAGTTCTTTGTGGGCCACGACCAGCAACGTGCCCGTTAACCAGATAAAAAAACCCAGCAGTATAGCGTTCCCGACAAACCAGGACACGGCAAGCGCGAACAGGGAGAGCAGTGCCGCCGTCCGAATGGAGCGTTTCATCCAGGCGAGGGCGGCAAATAGCACCAGGGGAAACAGCACGTAGTACCAAAATTCATTGGCCAGACTCCACAGCGGTCCATTGGAACCAAACGTTCGGCAGCGGATGGTTTGCAGAAAAAACAGGTTGCCGAAAAAATTGCCAACCGTCAGGTTGTCGCGAGCGATGGAGGAACCGAATCCACGCAATGGCTGCGAGTAAAGCCCGGACAGGGCAAACGCGTGGCTCCCAACTGCGTCCCAGAGCAATCCCAGCAGCAGCCCCGGAATTAGGACTACGTACAACCTGGCCGCCCTGCTGATTATATATTCCGTCCACGACCAGCTTTCTGTCGCCAGCATTTTGAAAACAGAAGTGGAAATCAGGAATCCGCTTAAAATAAAGAAAACCATCACTGCTTGATGGCCAAATCCTGTCAGGAAGTAGACCAGCCCTAACAACCTCCCGGGAGCCGGAAGGTCATGGTAATCCACGAAAAACAGACCACGCAGGTGTCCCCACATCACAGCCCAGGCCGCCACCGCTCGCACCAAATCAAGATGAGCCGAAGCGGTCGGATTCAGTTGCGCCGGATGCCACTTGAAAGAAAAAGCGGAAGGGGCAGGAGTGGCTAGGTTAACCTGATCCACGGCTTCTTTCGGCTCTCGCAATTAAGCGGCTTTCTACGCTAAGGGATGTCAACAGTGTCGTGCTTGTCCTCGGGCCAGATTCATGCAACCAGCAACGGCCTGCTCGCGCATTCTAGCACGCACAAATTCCGCGTACGGCCTCTCGACATCCGCTGCGCTCCTGTGGCTGCCGCGATCGTGATCTGGCTCGGCCTCCATGTTACTCTGGGCAAACAGAAATAGAGATTTTCCTTTCCGCTTGGCGGCGATCGGAGAAACATCTCCCACATGGCAGTCGTTAAAGAAAACTTGCGCTGCATCGCAGTTCTCGGCTGGCGGGACAGTCCAACAGACGCGGTCGAAGAGTATTGTGAATACTTGGGCTCGGAATTGCCTTTCCACGGATTTTCCTTTGAAATTACGCGCATTCGCTGGCCCGAGATTGGGTGGCCCGCCGCGCTTCGCGAGCTAGATGAATTCTCAAAAACGGCGCGCGGCGCATGGTTCCTGGTTCAGTACACGGCTCTGACCTGGTCGCGCCGAGGTTTTCCGCTAAACGTTCTCAAAGTGATTCGGCGTCTGAAAGCGAACGGAGGAAACTGTGCCGTTGTTTTCCACGATTCCGAGCCGTATCCGGGTCACCGCCTGGTCGACAGGATCCGGCGCCGCGTGCAAATTTACACGATGCGGAAAATAATGAAATTGGCCGATTTGGCAATTTTCAATGTTCCACCAATGCAAAATCCGCTCGTTCCGCCGGCAACCCGAAATGCCTGTTTCATCCCGGTAGGGGCCAATCTCCCGTCGCCGGAAAAGGCGTGGTCCAAAGAAAAGTTGCCAGGACAACCGCCCACCATTGGAGTTTTCTCCTTGTCGGATGGTGCTGCCGGAGCCGAAGAAGTGCGATTGATCGCCGACGCCCTGCGCTACGCGGTCGCGCAAACCAGCCCGTTGCGGCTCACCATTTTGGGTCGCAACTCGGACACCAGCGGCAAGCAGGTCCGCGAGTTACTCGCCGGCACACCGGTCCAAGTCGACATCCTGGGACTCCTCAAGCCGGAAGAGGTGGTGCAAGTTCTGGGTTCCTGTGATGTGCTGCTTTTTGCGCGTGGCCCGGTTTCGACGCGACGCGGCAGTGCCATTGCCGGGATCGCCTGCGGATTACCGGTCGTCGGGCGCGCCGGTTGGGAAACGGGTCCCCCGCTCACCGAAGCCGGCCTGGCGCTGGTTCCTGACGGAGACCACGGCCTGTTTGGGCCGACTTTGCTTCGCGTCTTGAGCGACCGAGCGTACCGGGTTGAATTGGCCGAGCGCAGCCGCCAGGCGCAGGAGCGCTATTTCTCATGGAAAGCCATCGCCACCCAATACGCGGAGGCCCTCGGGAAAAGCGCCGGAAACGGTCCATAGTCACGCGCTAACCCTCGCCGGACGGGCCCGCACGGGTCCCGAGGCCGGCGTCCTTCTGGTTCCGCGCCCTAGAGTCCCTGTGCTAAAATAGGCGGGTTCCGCAGGGGTATGCGGTCGACCGTAGGTCCCCGTAGGGTATGATCGCGAAGCGGTCCGTTCCCCAGTTCCGGCTGATCGCGCAAAATTTCAGGCAAAGCGAAGAGGGTGTTTTATGTCCGGGCATTCAAAGTGGGCAACAATCAAGCATAAGAAGGGCGCTACGGACGCCAAGCGAGGGCGCGTATTTACGCGAATCATCCGCGAGATCAGCATTGCTGCGCGCATCGGCGGCGGCGATCCAAATTCCAATCCGCGCCTTCGTACCGCTATTTTGGCGGCCAAGGGCGCGAACATGCCTGGCGAAAACGTGGAGCGCGCGATCCTGCGCGGCACAGGGCAGCTCGAAGGCGAAACATACGAGGAAGCCCAGTTTGAAGGATATGGGCCAGGCGGCGTTGGTTTGCTGATTCTGGTGGTGACGACGAATCGCAATCGTGTGGTCGGTGAATTCCGCCACCTGTTGAGCAAGAATGGCGGCAACCTGGCGGAAAACGGAGCGGTGGGATGGATGTTCAGCCGCAAAGGTGAAATTTCTGTCGCCAAGGAAGCCGCGGAAGAAGACAAACTATTAGACATCGTGCTCGAAGCGGGTGGAGAAGATTTAAAAGATGATGGCTCTGCCTGGTACATCACCACGCCGCCCGAAGCGCTGGAAAAAGTAAAAGAAGCGCTGGCGAAAGCGGGAATCGCGCCGACATCGGCTGAGCTGGCCATGGTGCCGCAGAATTACATCAAGTTGACCGGCACGCAGGCCACCCAGATGGTGCGGCTGGTGGAAGCGCTGGAAGAACATGACGACGTACAGCATGTGTATGCAAACTTCGACATCGATGAGTCGGAGATCCAGGCGGCCGTCGGCGCAAACTAGTGACCTTTGCTTTTCCGGGCCGGAACTTTCTCGGGGCCACCGCGAGTCGCGGTGGCCTTTTTATTTCTGCGGCAGGAACACAAAAATAGTTGAAGCTGCTGCAAGTGGCGCTGCGACAAGGTACACTGAGGGGCGATGAGCGGAACGATGGAAAAAAGCGGCTGGTTTCGCGTCCTGGGAATCGACCCCGCGGCGGCCGGGCCGACCGGCTATGGCATTGTGGAAAGCAATGGCCGCAACTGCAGAATGCTTCATTACGGGGCGTTTAAGGTCACCGCGAAACGGCAGAAGGATTTCTCCGGCGCCGCCCTGCAGGATATTCATGAGCTTCTCTGCCGACTGATTGTTGAATTTTCGCCGGACGCCATGGCCGTTGAGAATATTTTTACGGCGCTGAATATGCGAACCGCCTTGCGTTTGGCCGAAGTTCGCGGCGTGGTTTTGTTGGCTGCGGCGCAGCATGGCGTGGCAGTGCACAGTTATGCCCCACGCGAAATCAAGGCGTCGGTGGCGGGGCACGGCCACGCGGATAAACGACAGATCCAGACCATGGTGCGCGCGCTGCTATCGATGGCCGAGATGCCGGAACCTTCCGACGCAGCCGATGCCCTAGCAGTGGCTCTCTGCCACTTGCAGGCAGAGCAGGCGCGACGGCGATTCAATTTGCCAGTTGTGAGTTCCCGGGCAACTCGCGAAGCCCCACCAAAGATTGCCGCGAAAATCGTGGGCCCGAGGCAAGCCACAACTCAAGGAGCGACACACGTTACAACGCGCGGAAGCGTGACGCGCATCGTATCGACACGATGACTATGTTTGGCGCTCGCAATTTTCTTCCCGCTGCGTTTGTCTTTCTGCTTGGTTCTGCGACAACGTTCTCAACCGTTCGGCCAAATCCCGTCGTAGCCCTCTCTCCGGCCGCAGTTTCTCCGGCACCGGCTCATGCGAAAATCATTTACCGTCGCGTTTTTAAATCGAGCGTGCCGGAGTTCATTGAAATCGCAGTCCAGGAGAATACGGATTCCGCGACTTACGAAATCCGGCAGCTGGATGAAGATGCGGGCGCCCTGCCATTTGAAGTAAGCGCTCCTCTGCGCGCGAAAATGTTTCAGCTGGCTGCCGAATTGAAACATTTTCAGGGGCAGGATTTGGATGTACATCGCAAGATTGCCAATCTTGGCGAGAAAACGTTTCGCTGGGAAAACGGTGCGGAATCGCATGAAGCAAAATTCAACTACACGTTAAATTCGCCAGCCAATCAATTGCTGCAGATTTTTGAGGGCCTGGCGCGGCAGCAAGGTCACGTGGCGCTGATTTCCAGGCGCATGAAGTATGACCGGCTGGGAATCAACGATGCGTTGCTGCAACTGGAATCCGATTTCAACCACAACTTGCTGCCCGAACCTCAGCGCCTACTTCCCCTTCTGGATCAAATTGCGGGCGACTCCCATTTCGTTGAAATAGCGCGGCAGCGTTCGCGCTCGCTCGGTGAGCGCATCCGACATCCCAAGTCGTAGCTGTCTCCCCAGGACAGTTCAGGAATCGCGTGCCCCTGTCGCCAATGGGCAAAGAGCGCGCGAATTTTTGAAATATCAGGTTGTGAAGAGGACTTACACCCCGGCTGTCGAGCATGCGCGGCGTACTAAATGAGAAGGGACGACTTGAGCCGTCCCCTTCTCTCGCTAGAGGTTTGTTCGCCTCGCGTTAGAAAGAAACGCGGATGCCGAACTGGAATGCACGAGGTTGGCCGCTCGAGAATGAACCCGAACCGGCGCCTACACGCGTGAAATAAGAAGTTGTGCCACTGATGCTGCCATCTCCACCGGAGAGGAGGCCTTCGAGCGGACCTTCTGTATTGGTTTTGTTAAAAATATTGAAGCAATCAACGCTAGGCTCAATCGAGAACCGCTCGTGAAATCTCCAAATCCAGCTAAGCCGCACGTCAGTGGTATAGAAGAGTGGGTTGTTCTTCTGATTGGTCGGAACAGTAGAAAGCCCAGCAGGCAGAGCGAAACCCGTAACTGGATCTTTCAAAATTATGTTTGTATCTGGATCAGTCTGATAACCCGTAACCACACCACCAAGGCCCTTCAATTGATCCGAGGTGAACAGGCCCGCATCAACAAGTGCCTGACCAGCAGGAGTCAACTGCCCCGTGAAGGTGTTGTTAAAATTGGATATCAACTGGTTCAAACCAGTCACACTGACGCCCCGGTCAAACGATCCTCGATTAGTTCCGGGAAGTGGATCGCCAGTCGTACCATCACCATTCAAGTCTGAGGTAAACACATCTGCAAGTGTTCCATTGGCTTGGAGGAGGACATCTGACGGCTGGTTGGTCCGAAAATACGATGTGGTGGCAAGACGGAAATGCGCAGGGAGGTCCATAATCATAGAAACGGCAAGGTTGTGGAGCCGGTCTTCTCCGGAAGGACCATAAAATTGAGAAGGATTGTCGTTGTTAACGGCGCTTGATAAGAAGTCCTGGTCGCCGGCCGAAGCGCTAAAACGTGAGAGAGCATAAGCAACGTTTGTTGTAACGTTGCGGAATGGTCCCCAAGTTCCAACTTTGCCAGTCAAGGCAACCTGAAGCCCCTGATAGCGCGAAACACCAACAGGCTCTGAAACAAACATGTTGCGGTAGTTAATATTGCTACCGCCGAAGGCATATCCGTCGTAACCCGGTCCGGATCCGCTCAGACCTTCGTTAGCATAATCGTCAATCGTTGCGGGGACTAAGAGGCCCGGCTGTGCGGGATCCTGAAAATTCGGGCAGTTGATTAACGAAGCGGCAATAGATACGACACCGCAATCGCCCAAGGTTCGAGAAATTGCAGCTTGTGCCAAACCGACATTCAGGGTGTTCGCGGCACCAACCCTGTTGCGGTCTACGGTTGTAAGGAAGTGAACGCCGCGATTCAAAACGTAATCGGCGCTCAAGACCAAGCCCGGCTTAATCTGTCTCTGGACGCCAATGTTAATTTGCGCGCCATACGGAGATTTGTAATTGGGATCAAGGATCGATCCTGAAACGACTCCCTTATCGATGTCGAATTGAAGAGGAGAGTTTGGTGCCGGCCAGTTTGCTGCAAGCTGAGCACTTTGAGCAATGAATGTATTTTCGGCTGCAACGACAAAGGGAATGACGTTGCCTAGAGCCGCGCCGATGCAGCTATTAGGAGTGGATGTACCCGGCTGAACATTGGGGCAGTCCGTTGTCGGATTCCAGATACTGGATCCATCAATCGGGCTAATAAGAAATGCGCTACCGCCCACACCCACCTGCGGAGTTGCGTTGCCGAGGCCGGGAGGCAAATTCACCGTGCGGTCGAACAGAATATTGTTGAAGATGTTGGTTTCATAATAAATGCCGCCGCCCCCACGAATAATTGTTTTGCCGTCTCCGTTTACGTTCCAAGCAAAGCCAGCTTGGGGAGCAAGGCGGAAGTTGTCGTTGCGAGGACGACCGCCAAGTTCCGGATCAAATGCACCGATGCCAGGAGCGCGGTCCAAATCATGGTTTGACAAACCGGTGTCCAAGTCATAGCGCAAGCCACCGTTGAAGGTGAGGTTATGAGAAACACGCCATGTATCGTGGAGATAGACGCCCAGGCGGTTGTTGATAAAACCTCCCGCAGGGAGACCTAAAACGGGAGTTTCGCTGCCGTAACCGAGACCGTTGCCGATGAGAGCAAAGCTGAACTTGTAGTTCAGGGGATCTGCAGCTCCCAGAGAGTTATAGGGAACTGTTGCAACACCCTGGCTGAGGGGAGAGGACAGACGCGGGCCGAGACCAAAGAACGAGGCGAAACCCGCTTCGTCAATTCGATTGTAAGCAACTCCGAATTGAATGGTGTGTTTGCCGTGAGTCCAGCTTGCGTCGTACTTAATCTGCTTATTCTGTTGAAAGGTAGCCTGTGGGGCGTTTGCATTGGGGCCGTAAACAAAGCCGCCAAGGCCCGTAACGTTGATCTGAACCGGCTGAGGGGGTTGTGGAGTTCCGGCGGCCGAATTAGCATCGACGATACCGTTCACGAATTTAACAAAGCTACCGCGAATAGTGTTGGTCCAAGATCCCTTTGTATAGTCCCATCCGATTACGTGGGCGTTGGCGCTATTCTTGTTGGCAAAAGCCGAAAAACCTACCCCGCCAAAACCGGTAACACCAAAATTGTCATCATGTGTGTATTTGTAGAACAGGTGCTGGTTATTGGTCAGGTTGTAGTCCAACCGAGCGTTGGCCATATGCTCATCTTCGGGAGCTCCGTAGGAACCAACGAAGTCAGGAAAAACTGCGTTTGGAACTGAAGCTGTAATAGCACCCTGCTGCTTTTGGCGTTCATAGGCCAAGAACGCAAAGAGTTTGTTTTTGACAAGTGGTCCTCCCAAGTTGCCGCCATAGTTGTCACGTGAAAAGGGCGGTTTATCGGGATTTTCGATATCCAAGGGGCCGTTATTGGCAGCAAATTCAGACCTTCGCCAATAACCAAAACCACTTCCATGAAACGTGTTTGTGCCGCTCTTGGTAAGAATGTTGACTGCGCCTGTTGAAGTGAGGTCCGTGCTGACGTCGAGAGATGATTGCGAAATGCCAAACTCATCGATCGATTCGTTGGTGATGTTCATGACGGTGGTGCCAACGGTTTCGTCAGTGATGTCAACGCCGTCAACCTGGATACGCGTGCTACGACCGGAGCGGCCACCAACGGAAACACCTGTGAATTGATTCTTGGTGGGGTCAAAACTACCGCCATCAACAACTTGTACTCCAGGAGCCAACTGAGCGAGGTCCAAGAAATTGCGACCATTCAGAGGAAGTTGCTCAATTTCTTTAGATTGAACTGTGTTCTGCACAACGGATTTGTCCGTGTCGACTGTGATCTGGTTGACTTCAACTGTGACAGTCGATGCGACCGTACCGAGTTCCAATCTCATGTCTATTGAAGTGTTTACACCCACACGAACTGTGAGATTTGCCGTTACTGTGCGAAAACCCTCGTGTTGAAGAGTGACTTCATATTCGCCGACAGCCAAATCGGGAACAACGATTACACCTTGCTCGTTACTCATCACCTCAAGCTTGTTGCCGCGGTCTTTACTCAAAATAGCGGCTCTTACTTCTGAAACAGCTTTTCCGCTGGGATCTGTGACTTGAACTGTCAAACCGCCCGTAAGTCTCTGCGCAAATACCTGACCTGCGCTGAGTAGCATGACCACAAGCATAGCTACAATCGCTTTACGCATTTTCTGAGTTCTCCCCCTAAATGTTCTTAGGCACCTGAAATTCTGGAAACTGAAGATAAAATTCAACTAAATCTAACGGAGGAAACAGCAACTTACACGGAATTTAGAAATACGCGAGCAAATCATGGACCAATTCAGTTTGCAAATAATCATTTTATTTTCATATATATACACAACACAGACTGCCGCGTGCCGCCTGTTCCTGTGCTTTTATGAATTGATATATGAATTTATATATATTTTTTGAAATTTATCGGAGCCAGGCTTAACTTCTTGAAGCGATGATTTCGGAGCACGTTTCTCTGGGTACGTACGCGAAATTGCGGGTACCGAAAGTTGCACGGTCGAGGGGAAACCACCTGCTGGGCGCGTCAGCACTGGCATTACCAGGGAATAGGGTTAGGCCTAAAAGGGCCCTCCCGGCGGGAGGGGCTCCTTGGGGAATTGTCTGACAGAAAAACAGTCATTTGCGTACGTTATTGACAACAAAGGGAATAATGTTACGCCTCGGCAACAAAGTGAAGGATCGTGCAAGAAACCTGGTGGTACTTCAGCCATCCCCAAGACTATGAACAGGCACTTCACATACCCCAGTTATTCTAGTTCGAAGGAGGCGGTTGAGGATGTTCCTGATTCTGTACGTCAGGCGGCGGAACATAGCCTTTGGGAAGGCCAATTTTTGAGTCCGTGTCGACGCCGAAAAGGCTGAAATTGCTGAGAGTGTGATTGTGGTGATACCGCTTGCCGTGGAGTTCGAGGTACATGTCGGCGTACCAGGGCAACCAAAGCTCTGTTTTGCCACCGTTGAACGCGACCGGTCCATAGTCGATGGCCAGGTGATCGCGGGTCAGCTCGAGTTCCTTCATGGGCTCGCGGAGATCGGATTCCACGTGCAAGACATCGTAGCTGCTGGCGGCGACCCACACGCGCCCCTTGAGCGGGATTTCAACGGTACGAGTTCTGGTTTCCCACAAACGCAGATACGACTTCACATTGGGGCGCTGCTCGAAGTGCAGAACCCATGCCGCCATGCCTCGCCATTGCCCTAATCCCTCACACTTGAAATCCAGCGCCTTGGAAAAACCGGGATGAAACACGTCGACGCCGAGACTCACCAGTCCGACCGTTGCCAGCGAGGTGGGAAAGGAATCAGTGCCGGTACCTCCGTTGCGGTTTTCGTTAAGAAAGACCAATCCGTCCTTGTCGTGATCAATAAAAACCATATACGAAAAGTCTTTTTCGCGGACCTGTGAAACTTCGCCCCGGGAGTTGATCTCTTCATGCTGAATGTGTTCAGTGGCAAGAAATTTTTCCAGATTCTCAAGTTGATGAACGGTGTTCTTGCTGGTGCGTTCGACGATGTCCTCGGCCGAGCAGGTCACGTCCTTCGCGACGCCCGGAACGTCCGTATCGACGTTGGGAGGCGCCCAGGTGGATACCGAAGCGGCCGAAACGGGGGCAAGGACGGAATTCTCAATCTTGGGAATCGCCGAGACACTTGTTTCCGAAGGAGCGCTCGTGCTCGCAAGGCCTTCCATACCATTCTTGGCTGCGACAGCTGAAGGAGAGTTCGGGAAATCGTGGGAAATGGCCTGATATTCAAGTTTTGCGCCTTCGCGATTCCCTTCCGCGGCCAGGATTTGCGCAAGAAGTGTCCGGGCGGAGGCGGCGTTTTCTGAATTGAAAGCGGCGGCGCGCTGTGCGTGTTCGCGAGCTTTGGAATATTCCTGCAATTGCGCATAAGCGTTGGCCAGCAAAAGATGGCCGCGCTCCGAGGTGGTGTTGAGCTGCAGGGCCTTTTCCAGAGTTTGTGCGGCGTCCCCCGGCTGATTTGACTGAAGTTGCGCATAACCCAAGCCGAGAAGGGCCCGTTCGGAGGCCCGAGGAGAGTTCACCGCCTTCTGAAAATATTGCTCGGCGGCCGGGAGATTGTGTTGGTCCAATTCCATTGTGCCCTGAAGATAGGCAACATCCGGGTTGCTTGGAGACAGGCGGGCTGCTTTATCGAGATGCTTCCGCGCGTCGTCGATTTTCTTCTTTTGCAGGGCCTCAATGGCCTTGTCCATTTCCTTGAGAAGGCCAAGGGGAACGGCAGGGGGACGTAATGCAGCCGTGGCGCTTTCTGATTCAGGATGCAGGTAGATGAAAACGTATTGAATGTGATTTGTTGAGGATTGTAGAACCTCGGTACGATCTTTCGCCGTCCGGTAGCCTGCGGCGCTGACTTCTATGTTGCAGTCGCCCACGGGAATGTTGTTGAACTGGACCTGCGCAGCTGTTCCTTGCGTGGGCCCGTTTAGATTTATTCCGGCAAGAGGGCAAAGCAGTTTCACGGTTGCATTCTTGTCGACCGGAAGCCCCGTCGACTCGCGAACGCTTACGTAGACGCTTGCCGACGGGGCACTTGAAATTCCGGACTCCGTGAAGTAACGATCCGACTGGAGGGCCCCCACGGATTGTGCCGAAGTAGCGGGAGTCAACGGAACTAGCATTGTGAATACCGCGGCAATTGTCCAAACTGAACTGTGCAATCTCACCTTAAAGAGCATGGGCCTTCGCTTTCAAACAATCGAACTACGGTACTCGCCTTCTACGAATTGCGCTTTTCGAACTTAGACGACGTACTTTTGCATCCGACAACTCAGCTGGTGTCAAAGGTGTATCAAATTATAAAACAAAAAGGCGTCCCGGTTTAGCGGAACGCCTTTTTCAACTTCTCGTTAGTAAACCAACGAAAAGGCTGGATCGTTTAGAAGCTGAACTTCAACGCCAACTGTATTACGCGGGCGTTGCTGGCAAATTGCGTGGAGGGGTTGTTGAAATCCGAGCTTGAAGGTGTGAGCACATTGCGCTCGGAACCCGTGAAGCCCAGTGACGTAATGTCATTCAAGAATCCGCCGATGTATTGCGGATGGTTGAAGAGGTTGAAGAACTGCGCCTGGAATTCAACCTTGAACCGCTCGGTGATGTTGAAGCGCTTCACGGCCGTCAGGTCGATGTTATTGATGGCCTGTAGCTGGAGCGTGTTGCGTCCAACGTTGGCGAGGGCTCCGACGCCGGCTTGGATGTAGCGGGCGTTTCCGTTCTGCGCAACGTAGCCAACCACGTACGGGGTGGAATCGAAATTGTCCGTTCCGGGAGCACCGTTGTCGGGATCAAAGTCGTTTTCTCCGCATACGCCGAAAGCAGGCATGGCACTCGTGCAAATGGGGTTCACGCCAGTGCCTGTCCCCGCCTTGCCGCTTGCATTCCAGATGGTGCGATCAGGCGCTGCGTCACCGTTTCCGTTCGAATCGACGGCGCTCTGCGCGGTTACCCACTGGCCCGACTGGTAGGTATAGATGGGAGCAAATTCCCAGTTGCCAAGGGTGTTCTTCAGGAACCTATTGCCGTTCTTAAAGAAGGGAACGTCATAGATAAGGGAGAGAGTCAAGCGATGGCGGTGGTCGAGAATGGAATTGGACCGATCCGCGGAAATGTTCTGCGAGTCCTGAGCACGGCGAGGAGACAGAACTGTGCTGAAAACATCAGCAGTGGCATTGTCAATGTTATGGCTGTAGGTATAGGCAGCAACAAATTGCAAGCCATGGCTCATGCGCTTGGTAACCTGGGTCGCGAGCCCGTGATAGGTGGACGAGCCGAAGGGCTGGTAGGAAGTGACGGTTGCACCATCAAAACCAGCATCAAAGTAAGCCGGGACGTAGTTGCCCCCCGCGTTCTTGACTGCATTGAATTGTGCCAACGTCGTGGTGAGCGAATCAATTGTCCCCTGATCGGGCATCGAGGTGTAGGTCGGCAGAAAGAAGGACGGGGTCACAACTGACTGTTTGTTCAGCTGGATCTGAGTCGGCAAATGGATGCCACGCGTACCCACATAGCGAACTTCCACGGTGAAATCGTTCAAGAAGGTATGCTGAACTCCCAAGGTCCAGTCCAGAGACTTTGGAGTCTTCTGGTCGACTGGGACGTAGGCCGCCGTTGCTTCCCGTTGAGAAATAACGTCGGGGAAGGTATTGAGACCACCGGAACCCGGCAGAATGCCGCCACTGGCCAAGAACCCAGCCGGGCAAGGATAGCCCCCACCCGTTGAATCGCAATCATTGGTGGAACCTAGCTGAGGAGGCAGCGAGAGCAAACCGAGGTTGTCGTAAAGGACGTCATACGCGATACCAAAACCTCCGCGGATGGAGGTGCGTCCGCTTGCACCAGGCGAATAGGCAAAGCCCACGCGGGGGCCCCAGTTATTCTTGGCTGCGCGTGGCTCTGAAATGTCAATCAAGCCCGGCACGCTCGCATCGGAGTTCAGGCTTTGCCGGCGGAGCGTGAAAGGAATCGTGGTGTATTCATAGCGCAAACCGAGATTAATTGTCAGGTTGCGACGAATACGCCAGTTGTCGTTGACGTACCAGTAGATCGAAGACTGGTCGCCATAGAAAATGGTATTGCCGTTGCTGCGTTCTGCGAATATGTCTGGAGCATCGTCCGATAGAAAGCCCGACAGGGTGCCATATTCATAGTCTCCCCGCACGCGCTGTGTAAAGCTCTGCGGTGAAATGGATTTGCGCCCTTCGATACCGAACTTAAGAGTGTGCTTACCCCGGGTCCAGGTAACCGCGTCGTCAATTTGATAGGTATTCTGAATCGTGAATTGCGGAGCGTTGCCGTCCGGACCGATTTGAAGGAAGTTCAGATCGTCGATCGTAAGATTGGGAAACATGTCGAGACCGGGAAAGGTGAAGTTTCCAGCATCCACCGTTTGCGTGAAGCGGTTGTAACCAAGGCGGAACTCGTTGGTAACCGTCGGGCTAAACGTGTGGTATTCATTGATGGTGATGAGGTGGAATTTGTTCGGGAACGGAGTAAAAAACTCAGGAATGTTCGCCGCGGTGTCGATGCCGACGACGCTGTTGTAAATGTAGCGCCCGCGCAGTTGATCCTTGCTGGAAATGTTGTAATCCATGCTGGTGGTGAGGAATTTGCTGTTGTTGAAATTCGGCGCCACGATGGCAATGCCTTGGGTCTCGAGGGGTGCACCAAATCCCGTTATCGGCTCGCAACTGGCCGTCGGGATGGTCCCCGGCTGAACATATTGGTTAAACACTGCGAGGTTTGTGGCCGAAACTCCGGGAGCTGCATTAATTACGGCAATGGATGCAGCCGTGGGTGCGCAGACTCCACCGCCGTTGCCAACCTGGCCAAGCGGCTCATATTCATAATTCACGAAAAAGAACACTTTGTTCTTCAGAACCGGACCGCCGAGCTGACCGCCAATGCGGTTTTGGTCAAAGCGAGGAACTGAATCAAACCCGGCCAATAGTTGCTGTGTATCGAGGGCATTGTAGTTCTTATTCTCGTTGTAGATGTACGCCATGCCGTGGAAATCGTTGGTGCCGCTCTTGACGACAGTGTTGAACTGACCGCCAGAAGAGTGGCCGAATTCCGGGGAGAAATTGTTCTGGAGGAGCGAGAATTCCGCGACTGCATCGTTAGGAACCTTGACCAACGGACCAGTTACACCCTTGTTGTTGTTGTCCACGCCTTCGATTGTGAAGTTATTGTTGCGGGGACGCTGACCGCCGACCGAAGGACCATCTCCTGCGCCGACGCCACCGCTGCTGGCAACTCCGGAACTAAGAAGAGAAAGATTCAAGACACCGGCACCTGACGATGCCGAAGGCAAATCGCCGAGTTCTTTACCTTCAAAGGTGCTCTGCAGCTGCGCTGTCGAAGTATCCAGGGTTGCCGCAACGCCAGACACTTCAACGGACGTGACCGCGCCTTTGATTTCCAGGGTAATGGTCTGGCTATTCGTCTTATTGAGTTCTACGCGGTAGCCATTGACCGTCGTGGTCGCAAAATTTGGCGAAAAGGCGGAGATATTATAGATACCGGCCGGCAAGTTATTGATGCGATATTCGCCGGAGTCACCAGCTACCGTGGAATATTTTACGTTCGTTCCCACGTTGACCGCCTCGACGGTCGCGTTTGGCACGGCCGCGCCCGTTTTGTCGAGGATGGTTCCTACCAGGTCACCGCTAATTGCCTGGGCGTTTGCCGAAGGGGGCTGAATAGCCGCCAACACGAGCAAAAGAAAGCTAAATAGAACAAAAAGCTTTGCAGAGCCTTGTTTCACGAAATCCTCCTAAATTTACAAACCAGAACTGGTCCAAGGGTATCTTTTACTGATGGATACCCTAGGAGTATGCAATCTTTAGTCCAGTGATAGGCTCTTTACTGGAAAAAATAAATATCATTAACATGCCTGTATTCTGCAACATACATGCAATGTAACAGTAACATTCAGCCGCTTTATCGACGCTTTAGTTCCATCATACATATAGAATATGGAATTTAGAATAAATCGCCCTTTTGAAGCAAATTACGCGATCAGACCCAACTAGGCGTCCCTAGCCCCTACCAGGGCCTTTGGAATGGCCCAAGATGAGGCACATCGAGCCCCCGCTCAGCTACACTTCAGCTGTTTTTCCTCTCGCGCAACGTTATTCCTGCCCGCCGAACTACGTATGCTAGGATGAGGCCCAATCGGCGGTTCTCGGATGCCACGCACCTCCACGATGTCATTTACTGAGGCGGTAGCTGTTGCCAGCTCCAGTCTCTGGGCCCACAAGCTGCGGAGTGTCCTGACGCTGATTGGGGTGGTGATTGGTGTGTCCGCCGTGATTACGGTGGTGAGCCTGATCAATGGGGCCAATCAGTACGTGGCCACCAAGGTCTTTAATTTGGGCGCCGACGTCTTTGGCGTGTCAAAGCAGCCTTCGATCATTACCAATGTGGACGACTTTCTGGAATTTCAGAAACGGAAGATTATTACGCTCGACGACTATGAGGCGATTCGCGAGCTGTGCCGGTCTTGCAAGGAGGTGGGTGCCTCGCAGGGTGGGCGCATTGAAGCGAAGAGCGGCATGAACTCGCTGAAGGACACCAACCTGCGCGCCTGGACCCCGCAAATGGCCGAGCTGTATGACGTCGACTTGGTCGAAGGGCGGCATATTACCGAAGCGGACCTGCGTGGCGCTGCTCCTGTGTGTGTCATCGGGATGGATCTCGTCGACAACCTCATTCCGGGGGTCGATCCCATTGGCAAGGAGATTCGCTGGAATAACACGCCCTGCGAGGTGATCGGAATAGGAAAGAAGGAAGGGTCGACGCTCGGCACTTCACTCGACAACTGGGTCATTCTGCCCCTCACCAGCTACAAAAAGAATTCTGGAAATCAGACGGATTCCTTGCGGGTGACGGTGCGGGCGGCTTCGGCCGGGAAGATTCAAGCGACTGTTGACGAAGTCCGGCAGATCATGCGCGGGCGGCATCATCTGGGATATGGGGCCAAGGATGATTTTGCTGTGGAGACGAGCGATTCGTTTTTGTCGTTGTGGAAAGACATCAGCGGATCGTTTTTTCTGGTGACGATTGCCATTGCTTCGATTTCGCTGGTGGTGGGCGGAATCGTGATCATGAATATCATGCTGGTGAGTGTTACCGAGCGGACGCGGGAGATTGGAATTCGAAAAGCGCTGGGAGCCAGGCGCGGGGATATTCTGAAACAATTTCTGATCGAATCTTCGACGATTTCCGTCATTGGCGGGGCCATCGGAGTTGTTCTGGGAGTTCTGGTGGCCAAGCTGGTTTCCTGGATTTCTCCGCTTCCCAGTGCCGTGCAGCTGTGGTCGGTGATTGGTGGACTACTCGTGGCTTTGAGCGTGGGGCTGTTCTTTGGCACGTACCCGGCTTCGAAAGCGGCGAAGCTCGATCCGGTCGAAGCATTGCGGTCGGAATAACTCTAGATGGCAACTATCGACAAAGCGCTGCCGCAGATAAGGTCGCTGCCGCTGCGCGGGCTGACGCGAACGGGAAGCGCGCTGAAATTTCGTGAAGAAGTATTGCTCGCTCTGGATACCCTGCGGAAAAACCCGCTGCGCTCGGCGCTGACCATATTGGGGATTGTGATCGGGATTACGACCGTGATTACCGTCACGTCGGTGATCAACGGGCTGAATGACAACGTACTGGGCGGGATTCGCGATTTGGGATCGGACACGATTATCGCCTACCGGTTTCCGTGGGCTTCGCTGTCGCGGCCGCCGAGCGATTGGTTTAACCGCAAGGAATTGCAGCCGGAATGGGCCGAAGACATCGCGAGAATGCCTCATGTTGCTGCGGCGTCGCCGTCGATGCGCATATTCATGCCGCAATTCGGATCGGGGACGGCCGATGTCCGGCGCGGCGCATTCCGTTCGAAAAACGTGATCCTGCAGGGAAATTCGCCGTCGATTACCGAGATTTTTGACCTGAAGCTGGCCTTTGGGCGGGCCTTCAATGAGACCGATACCGAGCACCGGGCGCCCGTGGTGATGCTCGGCTTTGATACCACGCGAACGTTGTTTCCGGAATCCGCGGCCAATTCGATCGGGCAGGAAGTGACGATTGATGGGCAGCTTTTTACGGTGATTGGGGCCTTTGAAAAACGCCGACAAGGAATCTCCGGCGGGGCCAATCCGGAAGACAATATCGCCATCATGCCGGTGACTACGTTGCGGAAGTTGTACCCCAATCAGAAGGATTACGTCCTTTTCGTGAAGGCCAAAGACCCGAGCGTAGTCGCTGAAGCCGTCGAAGAGACGCGGGACGTGCTGCGGCGAAAGCGGCGGCTGACCAGTGAAAAACCAGATGATTTCGCGTTGTTCACTTCGGACTACTTTCTGGACTTATGGAACAAGATTAGCGGGCTGATTTTTATCCTGATGTTTGCCGTAGCCTCGGTGGGACTGCTGGTAGGGGGCATCGGCGTAATGAATATCATGCTGGTGAGTGTTACCGAGCGAACGCGGGAAATTGGAGTACGGAAGGCGATCGGCGCAAAGAAGAATAATATTCTGGTGCAATTTCTGATTGAGGCCGTGACGCTCAGCGCGGTTGGCGGAGTCATCGGCGTGATTTTCGGATCGGCCATCTCTCTCCTGCTGAAATATGGAATCCATATGCCGGCAGTCCTTTCTTTTTTTTGGATTGCGACGGCTTTGCTCATGTGCGCGCTGATCGGGATTGTCTTTGGGGTGTACCCCGCCTGGAAGGCCGCCCGTCTGGATCCGGTAGAAGCCCTCCGTTACGAATAAACTCCCTTGTCAGTCTGCGAAGCGCTGCATAGACTTCCTCAGGACAACTAACCAAGTCCCTGGCGGTGTTGCGATGTCTGGTGATGGGCCAGCAAATCCTGGCGGAGACCGGTTCCCTGCCACCCGGCGATCGGTAATCGATGCTGTCAAAAGCATCGATGCGGAGGAGCGCGCACAAGCGCTCGAACGGGTGTGCGAAGCGTACTGGCGGCCGGTTTACAAATACATCCGCATGAAATGGAATCGCCCGGCCTGGGATGCGCAGGACCTGACACAGGGATTTTTTGTCGGGCTGCTGGAACGCGATCTTCTCGCCAGGTATGAGCCGGATAAAAGCCGGCTGCGGACCTATCTGCGCTCATGCATCGACAACTTCATCAAGAATGAAGACAAAGCGGGCAACCGGCAGAAGCGCGCCGGCGGGGTCGAGCATTTGGCCCTGGATTTTGCGGGCGCTGAGCAGGAATTGAGGGCCTCGACGATCGACCCCGGCTCGCTCGCTTCGCCGGAATCGCTCGAGCAGTTCTTTGAGAAAGAGTGGATTCGCAGTTTATTTACGCTGGCCGTCGAGGACTTACGAACGAAATGTGCGGAAATCGGTAGGGAGCGTTCCTTCTTATTATTCGAAGCCTATGATCTCGAAGGCGGCGAGAAAACGTCCTACACCCTGCTGGCGCTCGAATATGGAATTGCCGTGACGGATGTTACCAATGCGCTGGCTTGGGCGCGGACGGAATTTCGGAGGATTGCGCTTGAACGCTTGCGGGAGATTTGCGGCACTAAACAGGAGTTTCAGCATGAAGCGCGGTTGATTTTTGGGTGGGAAGCGGGATGAAGCCGCTTTCTGACAAGGCCGTTGAGAAGCTGCGTGAAACCTCAGAAGAGCCCAACCTCCTAGGGACCCATTACAAATTACTCGAGCGGGTGGCCCGCGGCGGCATGGGCGTGGTGTACGCCGCCGAGGATGAACGGTTGCACCGCCGGGTAGCGCTCAAAGTGCTGGACCCGACCGGCACGGACCGCGACCTGGCGCAGCGCCTGCTGCATGAAGCGCGCGTGCTGGCGCGACTGGAGCATCCAGGAATTGTGCCGGTGCATGATGTCGGGACACTCGACGATGGACGCGTTTTCTACACCATGAAATTCGTGGAAGGCCGGCGACTCGATGAGCACATTGCGCACGTAGCTTCCGTGCCGGACCGGTTGCGGCTTTTTTTGCGGATTTGCGAGGCGGTAGGATTTGCGCATGCGCGCGGGATACTGCACCGGGATCTAAAGCCGGCGAACGTGATGGTGGGTTCGTTTGGGGAAGTGCTCGTGATGGATTGGGGACTGGCGAAGGTGTTTGCGGGCGCGGGCCGGGAGGGGGCACGTGATGTTGTTCATTTAAACGGTCCGGCCCTCGCGGCTTTGCCCGTCCAGAAATCAGCCGAAACGGGTGAAACCGTGCGGACCGTACACGGGACCGTACTCGGGACTCCGGGCTATATGTCTCCAGAGCAAGCGGGCGGAGACCTGGGCCGGTTGGATGGACGCAGCGATGTTTACTCGCTCGGAGTATTGCTGCGCTTCGTCGTTTCTGAGCCTGCCGGTCCCCGCGGGCAGCGCATCGACCGGGCACTTGAAGCGATCTGCGCCAAGGCGACGGCCGACAAACCCGAGGACCGCTACCCCGGCGTGCCGGAGTTGGGGATGGATGTGTCGCGATTTTTGGATGGCCTGGCGGTCAGCGCACGCGCTGAGACCATCCTGGACCGCATGGTCCGATTTTACCGCCGGTACCGGTTCTTCATTTTGCTGATGGCGGCGTACCTGGCGATGCGCATCGCGCTCATCTTGTTTTTTCGAAAATAAATTAAAGGATATTGGGGAAACGTTGTAAGGGACTACAGGAACTCGAAGACAGGAGCGAAGCGATGAATAAAATCGTGTTGGGCCTGCTACTGGGGGCCGTTCTGGGAGCCTTGGACGGGGCGACGGCTTGGTTTACACCTGCCGTGCGACCGGAGATCGTCGGGATCATGATTGGTTCTGCCGTCAAAGGGTTGATTGCGGGCGTGGCAGCAGGAATGTTCGCCCGCAAAGTGAAGTCTGTGCCGCTCGGAATTCTGTTTGGGCTCGGGGTAGGAGCATTTCTCGCCTTTCTCGTGGCCCATATGCAGCACGGCTACTATTTCGAAATCATATTGCCGGGCAGCATCGTGGGGATGATTGTGGGCTACGCCACGCAACAGTATGGAGCAAGCCCGGTCGTGGCGACGCGGTAAGCGCAGCGCCGCCCGCCGTCAGCTGATGGGCTGCAGCAACAAATCGAAAACTTTGTGAAGGAGAGAAGCCATGGCGAGGGTGATTCATTTTGAAATACCGATCAGCGATCCGGAGCGGGCCGCGCAGTTTTACCGGAAAGTGTTCGATTGGAAGATTGAGAAGTGGGCCGGCCCGCTGGAGTATTGGATGGTAACGACCGGAAAAGACGGGCCCGGAATCGATGGCGGACTCATGAAGAGACCGGGACCGGTGACGAATACGGTCGGAGTGGAGTCGCTCGACTCGGCAATGGAAGCCGTGAAAAATGCCGGCGGCAAGGTGGTCGTGGAAAAAGCCTCCATTCCAACCGTAGGGTACTTCGCGCACTGCGAGGACACCGAGGGAAATCTCTTCGGCCTGATGCAGGCAGACGCGAACGCACGATAACCGGACCGGCGCTAAGGAGTTGCGGGACAGGAGGTCCGACTGCCTATGGGTGTGTCGATTTCAAAACCGTTATTGGGGCTTTCGCTCGGAACTGTTCTAGGGCTGCTCGACGGCTTGTCTGGATTCTTCGAACCGAGCCTGGCGCCTCAGATGTTCGAAGTTGTGACAGTGTCGCTCGGAAAAGGATTGCTGAGCGGGCTGGTTATCGGATGGGTAGCCGAACGAGTTCACTCGCTCGTTCTGGGGATCGCAGCAGGCGTCGTGATCGCGGGCGTGCTGAGCTATCTGGTGGTTCTGCACGCCGGACCCGCTCTCCTCTGGGACATCTTGCTGCCGGGAATGTTGCTGGGAGCGATCGTGGGATTCGTGACACAGCGATATGGCCGGCGGAGAGAACTTACCGCTGCTTCGCAATAGCTCTTTGCCATTTTTCGGGCCCTGCAATTCGCAGATCTCGGGAAAGTCGGAAAATTATTCATGGAGGATTCGATGAAAACTCTGGGGCGAGATTTACTACTGACTGTTGCGGCTGCTTTGCTGCTGGGAGCGGTGCCCGGAGCCGGGGCGGCCGGCACCGAGGTAGCGGGATTTGAGAAATTGAAGTCGCTTGTGGGTCACTGGGAGGCCCAGCCTGCAGCAGAAAGCAAGGCGACGATGGATATCCGGTTGACGGCAAATGGCACTACGGTGATCGAAACATTTCGCATGCTGGAGCGGGGGACGACGGTCGAGATGGTGACCATGTATTACCTGGATGGCGATCGGCTGCGAATGACGCACTATTGCATGGCGGGAAATCAGCCGTCGATGACGGGCGTGTATTCACCGGAAACCAACACCATGAAATTTGAATTCACGGGCGCGACGAATCTGAAGAGCGCCGACGATGGCCACATGGATCACGCCGTATATACTTTCACGGACAACAATCATTTGAAGACACTTTGGACGTTCAGAAAAAACCAGAAGGACACGTTTACCGAAGACGTTACCTACGTACGAAAGTAGCACTAGACCAGTTGGCGCAAGGAGAAAACATGAAATCTGTTCTGTTACTAGTGGCCGCACTTTTCGCGGCGCAGACCACCGGGACGTTAACGCGGGCGGAACGCGACAAGGCCGTTGCCGAATTACAGGAATCGAAGAAAGCATTTTTGGAATCGTCGGCCGGCCTCTCGGACGCGCAATGGAATTTCAAGCCGGGGCCGGATCGTTGGTCGGTAGCGGAATGCGTGGAGCACGTTGCGCTCAGCCAGGATCTGATCTATGGAGTGGTCACCGGTAATTTGATCAAGAGCCCGGCGGAGCCCGCTAAACGGGAGGCGGTGAAGGGCAAAGACGAAACGGTATTGACGATGACTCCGGACCGCAGCCATAAGTTCAAAGCGCCGGAAGTTTTGGTGCCTACAAAGAAATTTGGCACTCCGGCGGAGACCCTGAAACACTACGACACTGCCTATGACCGGATGGTCGAGTATGTGAAGACCACGCAAGATGATTTGCGGGATCATTTTCAGGATCATCCGGTGTTCGGGCCCCTCGACGGATATCAATGGATATTGCTCGTGGCGGCGCACACCCGGCGCCACACCGAGCAGATTCTGGAAGTGAAGGCGGCTCCGAATTTTCCCCGGATGTAGGAAAGCGCACATCCGGCCTGCAGGAGAAGCGCTGGACGGCCAACGAGCAACGGCAGGGGCGGGCTACTCGGGCTCGCCCCTTTTCTTTGGGGGGCTGAGTGCCGCCTCCCTCCCAAAAAGTTTTGAATAATTGACAAGACCGAGGGAACTTTTCCGTCGTCAATACGTTTATGTGGACATGCCACAGGAGAGAGGTTCCGTCCTGTGGCGTCCGCACAGGGAGCACTATGGGCGACCAAAAACTTGACTTGCTGCAGGGTACCTTGGACCTCTTGGTCCTGCAAACCCTTGAAAATATGGGACCTTTGCACGGATATGGGATCGCCAGGCGCATTGAGCAGGTCAGCGGCGACCTGCTGCTAATGAACCAAGGCACGATCTATGCGTCGCTCGTGCGGCTGCAACAGCGCGGGTCGATAGCGGCGGAATGGGGTACGTCGGACAACAACCGCAAGGCCAAGTTTTACAGCATTACCAGAAGCGGCAAACGCCAGCTGGCGGTCGAAGCCCGGCAGTGGGGACTGCTGGCAACGGTGGTGGCGCGATTTTTTCAGCCCGTGGCTGAGGGAGAAAGCCGGTCATGAGCTGGCTGCGCGTCTTGGCAAATCGTTTCGCGGCGGCGTTTCAGAAATCGGACTTGGATGAGGATTTCGGCAGTGAACTTGCCGCTCATTTGGAATTACTGACGGAAGAAAATATCAGGTCCGGGATGACCCCGGCGGAGGCCCGGCGGGTGGCACACATCAAATTGGGCGGAGTGGAAGCAACCAAGGAGTTGCATCGCGATACGCGCGGGCTGCCATTTCTGGAAACGTTGCGGCAAGACCTGCGCTATACGTTTCGCACCCTGCGACGCGATGCGGGATTTACAACGTTTGCCATCTTGATTGTCGGCTTGGGAATCGGGGCTTGCTGCACGATTTACAGCGTGGTGAATACACTTTTGATTCAACCACTGCCCTTTCGCGATCCGGGGGAAATTGTGTGGATGGCGAACGAAGCAGACAAAGAAGGAAACGATCTGTCCGGGCGGACGATTCAGGTGGGGCATTTGGTCGATTTTCGCGAGCGCAATCATTCCTTCAGCGATGTCGCTGGTTTCATGGCGTTTTATGGAGTTGGCGACGCTAAATTGACAGGGACCGGAGAGCCGGAGAGATTGACGAATGTTCCGGTATCGCAAAATTTCTTTCCGTTGATGGGCATCGAACCAGAACGCGGCCGGCTGTTTAGTGCGGACGAATGCAAGTGGAATGGACCGAATGTGGTTTTACTGACGCACGGAATATGGAAGCGGCGATTTGCGTCCGACCCCAGCATGGTGGGAAAGGCGCTGACGATCAACGACCAGCCCACGACGGTGGTGGGCATTCTGCCGGCGTCATTTGATTTTGGGACCGTGTTCGCACCGGGGACGCACGTAGACGTGTTTTCGCCATTTCCTTTGAGCGAGGAAACCAACCGCTGGGGAAATACCATGGCGATGATCGGGCGTCTGAAGCCCGGTGTAAGCACGCAGGCCGCGCAGGCTGAATCCGATGTGATCTCCAAACAAATTGAAAAAGATCATCCCGAGAGGAATTCCTTTGGGCCGAAGCTTACGATGCTTTCGCAATATGTGAGTTCGCGGATTCGTTCCGCTCTGATTGTCCTGGCTTGCGCGGTGGGAGTGGTGATGTTAATCGTGTGCGCCAATCTTTCGAACTTGCTGATGGCCCGCGGCGCAGCCCGGCAAAAGGAGATTGCCATCCGGTCGGCACTCGGGGCCAGCAAAGGCCGGTTGATTCGGCAGACACTGACGGAAAGTTTGTTCCTGTCCGCTTGCGGCGGGGTGGTGGGACTAGCGCTGGCGTTTATCGGGACACGGGTGCTCGCCCACATGACCGGAGTCAGCATTCCTTTGCTGGACACGGTACACCTGGACGGAAGCGCGATTTTATTCGCTTTGTTCGTGACCATCTTCACCGGCGTGCTTTTTGGGCTCGTGCCGGCAATGCAGATTCCGGGCGTGACGCTGCACGATTCTTTAAAAGACGCGAATCGCGGATCCAGTGTGGGTAAAGGTCACGCTTGGATTCGCAGCGCTCTGGTGGTTTCAGAAATTGCGCTGGCGTGCGTGCTGCTGGTGGGAGCCGGGCTACTGATCCACAGTTTCATGCGGGTCCTGGACGTGAACCTGGGATTTCATCCGGAGCGAGCAGCAACGCTGAGGATTGATCCGGGCGCGCAATACACGACGCAAGAGATGAAAAATGAATATTTTACAGAAGCTCTGCGGCGCGTGAAAGACGTTCCGGGAGTTGATGCTGCGGGAATTTCCGACGCTTTGCCGCTGGGTCACAATCGCACCTGGGGCGTAGCCGCAAAAGGTGTGACATACAAAGCGGGAGAATATCCAAGCGCCTTTGTACGCATCGTCAGTGACGGGTATTTTCGGGCGTTGGGAATTCCTTTGCGCGCGGGACGTGATTTTACCGAGCGGGATTTGCCGAAGAGCGATCAAGTCATTATCGTCAATGAAACACTGGCAAAACGATTGTGGCCGGGACAAGATCCGATTGGACAAATGGTGACTCAGGATGGCGGACGGCGCGTTGTGGGTGTCGTAGGCGACGTACGGCACCTGGCGCTGGAGGTGGCGGGCGGATCAGAAATGTATCTGCCGATGCGCCAGACCAATGACTATGGGTCGGTCGATCTGGTGGTGCGCTCATCGATGGCAACCGCGGAGCTTGCTGGAAGGTTGCGCGAAGCGATGAAACCAATTGCGCCCGATTTGCCGGCGGCACAGATTCGAACCATTCAGTCGCTGGTGGACAAGTCGGTTTCGCCACGGCGCTTTGTGGTGATTTTGCTGGGCGGCTTTGCAGTATTTGCCTTGATCCTGGCGTCGCTCGGAATTTACGCGGTGATTTCCTATAACGTGAGCCAACGAACTCAGGAGATTGGAATTCGCATGGCTCTCGGTGCCTCGCGCGAGGTTGTGCGGAAAGCCATCCTGGTCAATACGCTGGGACTGGCTGCGCTGGGAATTCTGATCGGAGTTACGGCGTCGGCCGTGCTGGTGCAGACGCTGAACAGCTTGCTGTTCGGCGTCACGTCGACCGATCCGTATACTTTCGCGGGAATGTTGATCGTCCTGACGGCGGTCGCGGCGCTGGCGGGATATTTGCCGGCACGGCGGGCTTCCGAGATCGATCCGATGGAAGCGTTGCGCGTCAGCTAGTTATTTCTTGTTGGCAAGCGCTCGCAGCGTTGCGGTGTAGGGCGCCCGGGCGACGCCGCGTTCGGTGAAAATGGCAGCGATATAGCGCGCCGGAGTGACGTCGAACGCCGGGTGCGCGGCGTGCACGTCAGGAGCAATGCGGACGCCCTGGAAATGCGTGACTTCGGCGGCAGAGCGCTCTTCGATGGGGATTTCGTCGCCGCCCGGAATGCTGAGATCGAACGTCGAGATGGGCGCGGCGATGTAAAAAGGGACGTTGTTTTCCTTGGCGAGCACGGCGATTTGATAGGTGCCGATCTTGTTGGCGGTATCTCCGTTGGCGGCGATACGGTCGGCGCCAGTGACAATCGCCTTCACTTTTCCCGTCTTTAGAAAATGGCCGACCATGTTGTCGGTAATCAGCGTGAGGGGAATGCCCCCTTTGTGGAGCTCCCAGGCGGTAAGTCTGGCGCCCTGGAGCTAGGGTCGCGTTTCTGGAACGAGAACGTGGATTTTTTTCCCTTGCTCGTAGGCTACGCGGAGGACTCCGAGAGCGGTGCCGATTCCTCCGGTGGCGAGGGCGCCGGCGTTGCACTGGGTCATGACTTGGCCGTCCTGCGGCATGAATTCCGCGCCGAATGCGCCGATGGCTTCATCGGTGGACTTTTTTTCCTGGTGTACCAGCTTTGCTTCTTCGACCATGGCAGCTTTGATTTTCGTGATGTCGCCGGACTGCGACACGAGTTCGGCGAAGCGGGATTGCATGCGTTCAAGCGCCCAGAAAAGATCAACGGCCGTTGGGCGGGTTTTAGCCAGTGTGTCGCTTATTTCCTGATATTCCTTGCGGAGAGCTTCGGCGGATGGCGCACTCGAATGCAGAACCCCTAGCGCGACGCCCATGGCTGCGGCCACTCCTATGGCCGGGGCTCCCCGGATAACCATTTCGGTGATGGCTTTGGCCACTTCGCGGTAGTCGGTGTAGGTGCAACTGATTTCTTCGGCGGGCAGGCGGCGCTGATCGAGCATGACAACGCCGCGATCGGTCCATTCAATAGGCTGCGCTACGTACATTTTGGGATTATCCTCGCAAACTTTTATTGTAGAGCAGTTGATGAACCGGGCCAATCAACGCCACCGCCATCCCGGCCGTTTCCTCGTGAGGCGGGATTTCATGGAGCGTGCATTTGAAACAGCGACAAGATGGCGATCAGCGAGTTGTAGCCTAAATGCATAAGAAAACTGGCGACGACCGTGCCGGTGCGCGCTCGCACGTACGTGAAAGTAATTCCGACAAAAATGAGCAAAGAAACGATTCCCCACGTCCAAGACAACTGTCCGCCGTGCAACAAACCGAAAAGCACGCCGGTCGTGACGATGCTGATCGCGATGCCCGCGCGAGTGGCACTGGCCGGGGCCGCGCCGAAACGCACGGCGGAGCTAGAGACCAGACGCACCAGGAGCGGATACAAATAACCGCGGAACAGAGTCTCTTCGACCAGCGGCGCGACGGCGACGGCCATGCCCATCATCAGAATGAAGCCGGTGCGAGTTTTCATTAGCGCTTCGACCGGCATGTCCTCCGGAGTGTGCACTTGCGAGCCAACCAGCGTAACGAAGAGGGACAAAATTGCTCCGAGGACCACGAAAATCCAAGCTCTCGCGAAGAACGGCGCGCCGGGCGGGCGCAACTTCCGCCAGCCCAGAGTTGCCCAGAAAGGCTGGCCCGGCAGGACGGAAAGGGTGACGTAGAAAAACAAGAACACCGCCCCGAAAAGCGCCACTGTGGTAATGACCACGAACTGGGGAAGGCCCAGGAGAAATTGCTGTAATTCTTTCGCGGAGAGCTGCTCATGGGGAGCGTAATGGATCGATAGAATGGTTTGGACAACCACCAAAGCCAGGACACTGAAGATCACCAGAAAGATGAGATGGACCCAGGACCAAGTAATCCGGAGGTCTTCGGGAACATCCGGGCGCTGGGCATAGGGGATGTCGGAAACCCGGACTCGATCACCGGAAAGCCCTGTGGCGACAGGCGCTGCGGCAGGGGCCGGGGAAGCACTGTTTTCTGGATGATTTTCCCCTAACGGCGAATCGGGATTCTGATTTGCGGAATCCAGCGAATTGTCTTCTCGAAAACTCATGGTTTGTTCCAGTCGACAGCCTTCACTTTGTGGAATTTTGATTTATGGTTGCCAAATTTGAGTTGCTTGCGCCGTTCGCGTGTCCATTGTGATGGCCGTTAGCGGGGACCTGGAATCCACGGGTTTTTGCCAAGGCCTGGCCGGTGTAGGATTTTTTTGTGCGCGCGACTTGTTCCGGAGTGCCTTGGGCGACGATGCGGCCTCCGCCATCGCCGCCTTCCGGACCGAGATCGATGAGCCAGTCTGCTTGTTTGATGACATCGAGGTTGTGCTCGATGATCAGTACGGTGTTGCCGAGATCGGTCAGGCGCTGAAGAACGTCGAGAAGTTTCCTTACGTCATCGAAATGCAGGCCGGTGGTGGGTTCGTCGAGAATGTAGAGAGTGCGACCGGTTTGCCGCTTGGAGAGTTCGCGAGCGAGTTTGATGCGCTGGGCTTCGCCGCCAGAGAGAGTTGTGGCGGATTGTCCGAGCGTGACATAGCCGAGGCCAACTTCAACGAGTGTTGCAAGTTTTTGTTGAATTTGCGGAATATTCTCCAGGAGCTTGAGCGCTTCACTGGACGGGAGATTCAGGACATCGCTGATGGAATGACCCTTGTAGCGCACAGCGAGGGTCTCGGAATTATAGCGGCGGCCGCGGCAGACTTCGCACATGACGTAAACGTCAGGGAGAAAATTCATTTCGATGCGGCGAAGGCCGTCGCCCTGGCAGGCTTCACAACGCCCGCCTTTGACGTTGAAGCTGAAGCGTCCGGGACGGTAGCCGCGCTCGCGGGACTCGGGCAACATGGCGAAAAGATCACGGATGGGCGCGAACACGCCGGTATACGTCGCGGGATTGGAGCGCGGAGTCCGGCCGATAGGGGCTTGATCGATCTCGATCACTTTGTCGATATGCTCGGCACCGAGAATTTCGCGGTGGGCTGCGGGCATTTCCATGGATCGGTATAACTTTTGCGCCAGGGCGCGATAGAGAATGTCATTGACCAGTGTGGATTTGCCGGACCCGGAGACGCCAGTGACGACGGTTAGCAGCCCGAGAGGAATCGAAACGTCGACATCTTTCAAGTTGTTGGCGGTCGCGCCAAGAACTTGAATGGATTTCCCGTTCGGACTACGGCGTTTTTCCGGGACGGCGATTTGTGCCGCGCCGGAAAGGTATTGTCCGGTTAGGGAACCAGGCGTGGCTTCGATTTGTGCCGGCTTGCCTTGCGCGACGAGATAACCGCCGGCCTCGCCTGCGCCAGGACCGAGATCAACAACAAAGTCAGCGCGGCGGATGGTGTCTTCGTCATGTTCGACGACGAGAACGGTGTTGCCGAGATTACGGAGTTGCTCGAGAGAGCTGAGAAGGCGGTCATTGTCGCGTGCGTGCAGGCCAATGCTGGGTTCATCGAGAACATAGAGAACCCCGCGGAGTCGCGAGCCGATTTGCGTGGCGAGGCGGATACGTTGCGCTTCGCCGCCGGAAAGAGTGGCGGCCGAGCGATCCAGACTGAGATAACCGAGACCGACGGCCAGGAGAAAATCGAGGCGTTCGCCAACTTCTTCAAGAGGGCGGGCGGCGACTTCTTTTTGGCGCGCCGTAAGGTGGGAAAGCATTTTGTCCACGGCAGGCCGGGCAGCGGTCAGAGAAAATGCCGTGAAGTCGGCAATGGAGCAGTTTGCAAGTTTTACAGCCAGCGATTCAGGACGCAGGCGCTTGCCGTGGCAAACGCTGCACTGCGTGGCGGACATGTATTGCGTGATCCACTCGCGGTAGGAATCGGAGTTGGATTCTTCGAAATTTCGTTCGAGAAATTTAAGAATGCCCTGGAAGCGAAATCCCTTCTCGCTTTTCGCTTTTTTGGCAAGTGCGACGGCTTCGCCATTCACGGAGTTGGTCGGAGGGTATCCATACAAAAGCATATTCTGCACTTTGGCCGGAAGTTTCTCAAAAGGCGTTTCGAGATCGAAGCCGTGGGCGTAAGCGGCCAGTTCCATGGTGCGTTTCAGGATTGCAGAACCCGAACCGGGGCCGAGGCCGCCGTCAAACAGAGGGCGGGTCCAATCGGTGACCACTTTGGCGGGATCGAAATCATACTTTGAGCCGAGGCCGTTGCAGGCCGGGCATGCACCGTAAGGCGAATTGAAACTGAAGGAGCGAGGTTCTAGTTGCGGAACGGAAATCCCGCAGTCCGGGCAAGCTAATTTTTCCGAGAAAACATGTTCTTTGCCGCCGACGATGGCAACCGTCACGAGCCCGTTGGCAATTTTCAGAGCGGTGGCAATGGACTGCTCAAGGCGCTCGTGAATTCCCTGCTTTAGCAGCAGGCGATCTATGACGATTTCTATGGTGTGATTTTTGCGCTTGTCGATGACTGGAAGGTCATCGAGCGGGACCAGTTCGCCGTTGATGCGAGCGCGGACGTAGCCGTCTTGCGCGAATTTTTCCAGTTCTTTGCGGTAGGCTCCCTTTCGTCCGCGGACAATCGGCGCGAGGATCATGATGCGGTCATCCGTCTGGCAGAGCTCGCCGTGAATGATGGACTGCACAATCTGCTCACTGGATTGGCGCGTGATGGGCTTGCCGCAGTTGGGGCAATGAGGGGTACCCACAGACGCATAAATGACGCGGAGATAGTCGTAAATTTCGGTGATCGTACCTACTGTGGAACGCGGAGAGCGCGTGGTGGTTTTCTGCTCGATGGCAATGGCCGGAGAAAGTCCTTCAATTACATCGACGTCAGGACGCTCCATTTGATCGAGGAACTGCCGGGCATAGGCGGAAAGCGACTCAACATAGCGGCGTTGGCCTTCAGCATAAATGGTGTCAAAGGCCAGCGAGGATTTACCCGAACCAGAGAGGCCGGTAATGACCGTAAGCGTATTGCGCGGGATTTCAACGCTAATGTTCTTGAGATTGTGCTGGCGCGCGCCCCGAACAACGAGTTTAGTTAGACCCATGAGACGAAAGCGCTCCCTCCACAGGAGCTCTGGCGCACAGTAGGCACACTGCTACCAAGTTAATCCTCCACGATAGCAGGTGCGATTCATCAGCGTCAAGAAAGGGCGGAATACTGGATTTACACCCCCTCCCGTTTCTCAGCCCCAAACAGGCACGAGTCGAGGAAAAGCCAGTCCGCTCGTTCAATTTTCAGGTGCTTTATTTTGCAGCTGCTAGGGCTTCAGGTTTACGGTCTTGCCCGTTGCGGCGGATTGCCGGGCGGCGTCCAGGATTTCCGTCACGATGATGTTGGTCTCGAGCGAGGACAGGCCGTCCGGCTTGGCTCCATCGACGACGACAGCGCGTAAGTAGCTGAGTGAATCGCCATACGGAGGCGCTATTTTGGGCGCCGTCACAGTCTGTTCATGCACTTCGTTCCGGCGGCGAACTTTCAGCTCATCCGGCCCAACCGTGATGGCGTATCCGGTCCGACCGTAAACCTCCATGTCCTTACGACTGAACGGCCAATTCCAGGACGCTTGCAGAATCGCTTGCGCCTTCGGATAGGTGAGAACGATCGTCGCTTCATCGTCGACGTTTGGATAGATGTCGGGCTTGATCCGTTGCGTTACAGCGGTCACCGACGTTGGCCTTTGGCCGTCCATCAGCCAGGTCATCAGGTCGGCTCCGTAGCAGCCAAAATCAAACAGCGCGCCGGCCCCGTTGAGTTTCGGGTCTGTAAGCCACCTCAGGAATTCCGCGCTGACGCCAATCTCCTTGGGCCCCTCATGGCCATCGTGCACCACGGCTTTTCGCACATCTCCAATGTCACCAGCGTGCACCAAATCAAACAGGGCGTGATTGTTCGGATACCAGGAAGTTTCATAATTCACAAGCACTTGGATCTGGCCATCGTGTGCCGCGCGTTCAATCGCGCGGGCGTCTAGAAGGGTCGTAGCGAGCGGCTTTTCCATCATGACCGCGATGTGATACTTGGCGCAAATCTCGACAATTCGGGTGTGATCGAAGGTGCTCGAATAAACCAAGGCCGCTTGCGGCTTGGCGGTGCGGAGCATTTCTTCGCTATCGGCGTGATAGAGACGGGAATCCAGTCCGAATTTTGCCGCATAGCGATCGAACAGACTGCGATCCGGATCGCTCACTCCGTCGATGCGTATGTCTGACCGATGCGCGGAACTGGACAGAAACCCTTCCACGTGACCGTGAACCAGCCCAACAATGACCACACGCAAAGGCTCCGGCGCATTTGCGCATAGAGCGGGGCCGGCAAAAAGCGCCCACACCAGAAAAAATGTGATGCCACGGAGCGTAAGTCTCATGAAAACCTTCCGGAAATTCGATCGATACGGGTGTCACGAGAAATGAAACTGTTAAAGCCTGTCAACCAGCGACAAATTTATCATACCCAGTTCGCGCGTGAGCAACCCCGCGACTTGTAACTAGTGTTGTGGTTGCCCGACAGGCTCAGGTTTTACCCAGTCGCGGCATCCCGGGCGCGGGTCAGTGGGCATCGGCGGCACGGGGAACGTATCCGACGTCGCCGCCTTGAGGCGGGCTGGATCACTCAAGTCGTACAGTTCAAGTCCAACGGAACCCATCGAGAGCGATGAGAAAGACATGGAATCTTTTCTGATTCCAATCGTTTCTAAATATTTTTGGATCGCAGAACGAGCCGTGCGAAAAGGACGAACCCCCGACGAAAGGACCCACAAACGCGGCACTCCGCGAAAACGATCAACATCCTGGATGTAGCGTCGGGTATCGTCGCGTTCACAAATTCCGGTCACCCAGTCTGTCGGCAACAGGCCGAAGCGGGGCCCGTAGTATTGCGTTCCAATGCGCTGCAGGGGAAAGACGTAAATGGCATCTCCCGGCTGGCGGTTGCGTTGTAAATAGGCAAGCAGAGTCCGGTGATGCTCAATGTCGTAGGGTGGCGGACTCGCTAGAATCGCCATGACCGGAGGCGTTAAAAGTGCGACCACTACTATCCAGCCGAGTGCAGGATGCAGACGACTCACCTGGTACATAAGCCAGTCCATGCCGGCACCCAATAGCAGTATGACGGGAGGGAGCAGGCAGAGTATAAGGCGTCCGCGAAAGGGATATTGGTGGGCAATCGCTGCGATCATCGAGACCAGGAGCGGACAAACGCTGAACAAAGCAGCCAAGCGCCACCGCCGCCACAGAACTGCGGCGCCAGTCGCCGTGACTACCAGAAAAAGTGCCGGCCAGGGGTACCGCAGCAGCGTGGGGTCGGCGAACAAGGATGTTAGTCGATCCCAGAACCAAAACAGCTGCGACGAGAGCTTGAGCGGCCAGGGGAGAAAACCCAACCCCCAGAAGTCATCCATGAATTCGCGGGTCGCCGGAGTCATACTGCGCAGGCCTGCAACAACTGCGGTGAGCGAGGCGGCCGCCCATACCGGAACTGTAATTGCCAGAGCCCGCGCAATTTTCTGTTCGCGTGAAAGGGCCCACTCCACCGCGAAAGCCAGACCAATTCCGGCCATCATAAGCACGGAGGCTTGCGAGAACCAGATTACGACGAAACCTGCAAGACCTGTCAGCAGCAGACGCTTCATCGAAGCGTTGCCGTTTCGCAGTTCGACCGCCAGCAACAGCAGGAGAACCGCCACGGTGACGTCCAGTTCATACTGTTTAACTTCCGCGGAGTACCGGATAAAGGGAATTCCCACGGCAAACAGCAGAAGGGCCACAACCGGCGCGATCCCGCTGAGGGTTCGCTCCGCAACCCGCCGGAACAGAAAAACTCCCGCGATGCCCGCAAGAAACGGAAATAGCCTTAGCGCATATTCACTGCTGCCAAAAAGTGCGACGGCCAGCCATTCCACAAGCAAGAATCCGCGCGGCGCCACCTGATCGAGCATGAGCGGCCGTGTGAGCAGATCGGACAGCGGAACTTCGAGCACACTTCGCGAAAGAAGGATTTCGTCGAGCCAGAGCGCAGCGTTGGAGACATAAGCCCAGAAACGCAGAGCCACACCGGCCAGCACGAGAAAGGTCATGAACCCAGGGCTGCGCAGGATAGCGACACCCCACGGGGAAGCCGGATGGTGCAATGCTCCGACCGCGGACCCGTCACCCGGTGTAACGATTGAATTCAATGAACCCGTCATGATGAATGGCGGAAGCGTCCGGAAATCGTGGAACACCGCACGACCTGGCAGCCTCGCGCTCGTTTGTGAAAAGCGTGCCCGGAGTTTGCCACGAGCGCCGGCATGACGCAATGATTCAAATGCAGCTTCTTGGGCCACCGGCTACCGAGCCTATCCGTGAGGCGGAGCTGAGGCCAACCCCTGGAAAATCACGTTCAGGTTTTTAGGAGATTTTGCACCGCCGTTTTGTATTGGCGACCGGTAGCGATCTGCGCTCCGGTCTTCATCTGGATCTGGTAACTGCCGCTAAGAAGTGGATGAATGGCGACGATCCGGGAAATGTCCACGATATGCCGGCGATGAACCCGCAAGAATCGGCCGGGGTCGAGCTTGCTTTCCATCGCACGAAGCGTTTCATTCAGGAGATGAGTCCTGGTGCCGCAATGGAGTTGGACATAGTAGTGTTGGCGGATTCAATCCATTCGATGGAGTCAACCGGGACGAATTCATAGTGTTCGCCCTTCTTGATGACGATACGTTCGAGCTTCTGCCGGGTTTGTGAGCCAAGCAAAGCCTGGACATGGAGTTCGATCATCTGGAAGTTCTTGCCCGAACGCTCGAACCTCTGGAGCGGCAGGTGGGCCAGCGACTCGATGGGATATTGGGAACTGACCTGCTGACGTTCTAGAGCAGCGTAACGATGGACTTTGAACGCCGTACGCTCGTCCTCGAACAGCGGTCCAAGTGTTCAGGCGGCAAGCCGCCGGACGCGTCTCGACGGAATGACGATAACAATGGCTCACCGTGGAACTACGACGCATTGCACAGCCGCGAAAAAATCTCCATGCGCCCCTGAATGGAAAGCGATTGGCGCTAACGTGCGTTCTGCAGAAATAGTCTTTTCGCCGTACGTACAGTGATCGCTGTAGCTTGTTTTTCCGACGGGTAATTTTTCACGGGAGTACCGCATTTTTACCCGGAATGACTTTCTCACTATGCTGAAAACAAGAGGTTTAGGTATGGCGAAAAGCTTGCACTACCCCCAGCTGTGGGGGAGGCGAGCCGAGGATCCCTTTAGGGGATTGAGGGCTGGGCCGGTTCGCTACTCCCCCCTTTTTCATTGAACTACCCTCCCGTTTTCCGCAGTAAATACTCAAATAAAAGCGCGCAGAATAAATAGCTGTTTTTTTCCCGAATTTAAAGAGGAATTCCGGATAGAAAGCCCCCGCCGCATGGCGGGGACTTTTCAGGTTCAGGAAAGTTTTTGACTTAGACGAGCAACGACCGAGGAGTGGACGGAGCCGCGAGCCGGCCTTCGTGTTCGCGGGTACTGTAGTCGCTCAGCGTAAGAGCCAGCATGATTGCGAGCCAGAAAACGGCGCAGATTACCACGAGTTGAGTGCGCTTGGGGCTGTACCGAGCGTGCATGAAATAAAGGACGACGAGGGTGGCTTTGAAGGTGGCGATGCCCAGTGCAATGACGATGTTGAAGGCGCCGAAATTCTGATACGCGGCCCAAACGGTGAGGGCCGTGCCCGCCATGAGCGTGAAGAAGATGGCCAGGTAGATTTTTGGCGAAACAATATGTTCAGACACGCGAAGTTCTCCCTGCGGGTGCTAATTATGCCGGTCGATCAGATATAACAACGGGAACAGATAGATCCACACAATATCGACGAAGTGCCAATACAAGCCAACAATTTCAACGGGCGTGTTGTACTCCGGAGTGAACCGCCTGGCGAATGATTCCTTGAGTAGCCAGAGCAGCAAGCCTGCGCCGACCACCATGTGCAGGGCGTGCAAGCCGGTCATTCCGAAATACAAAGAAAAATAAAGCTGGGCATGAGCGTTGAGATCGGGATCCTTCGCAAGCGCTTTTTCGAGTTCGACTTTCTCTTCTTCGACCTTTTTCTCGTCTATACCGCAGGCGGTGGGATTCTTGGAGCAATACGTGATGTCGAACGAGTGGCCCGGGATCAAATGGTGATCGTACTTCTGTTTGTACTCGATCGCTTTGACGCCAAGAAATATACCACCGAGCACGAGTGTGGCGACAAGCATGAGGGAGATAAGCTGTCGCTTACCTACCTGCGCTGCCCAGACCGAAAGCGCCATCGTCAAGCTGCTCATGATCAGGACAACGGTATTGAAACCGCCCAGTTGCAAATCGAGGGTGTTGCCGCCCACTCCGAAGGCCGCCTGGTAGGCATGACGGTTGATGGTGTAGGTCATGAACATGCCGCCGAAGAACAAAACTTCGGTGACCAGAAAAACCCACATGCCGAGCGCAGCGGTTTCTTTCTGCTGGTCCAGCGTCTTAAATTGTCCGTACAGTTCTCCGGTGCGATGCACTCGGTGCTCCCTTTAACTCCGGCAGATCTACAAACTCACTACAACAAAATCAGAATCTTCACGCTGGCAGCCAGCCCCGATCAGTCGTCGCCGTGGGCCGGGGCCAGCGACGGTCCAGCGTCGAGCCCCAAGTCCGGGCGATTCTTGAAGTCGTATGGCTCCCAAGTTACTTCCGGGGTTACATCGAAATTCTCGGTCGGCGGCGGCGAAGCCGTCTTCCATTCAAGTCCGGTAGACGGCCACGGATTCGGTCCAGCCACCCGGCCATATTTGATCGACCAGACGAGATAAATCATCGGCAGCAGGTAGCCGAGCGCCAGAATCGAAGCGCCCGCCGTGGACATCACGTTCAAGACCTGAAATTCTGGCGGGTAGGTGTGGTAGCGGCGCGGCATGCCGAGATAGCCGAGTAAAAATTGCGGGAAGAACGTCAAATTGAATCCAAAGAACAGCACGATGGCTGCGACGCGGGCCATGAATTCCGGATAGAGTTTTCCCGTAATTTTTGGCCACCAAAAGTGCAAGCCGCCGACATAGCCCATAACCGCCCCGCCGACCATGATGTAGTGGAAATGGGCGACGACGAAATAGGTGTCGTGCAGGTGAATATCGAGGCCGAGGCACGCCAGAAAAAGGCCCGTCAACCCGCCGATTAGGAACAAGCCGATAAAACCCAGGGCGTAGAGCATCGGCGTATCCCAAGAGATAGAGCCTTTGTAGAGCGTCGAAGCCCAGTTAAAGACCTTTACCGCGGATGGAATCGCGACCAGATAACTGAGAAGCGAAAACGCGAGAGCGGCGTAAGTGGACTCACCGGTTAGAAACATGTGATGGGCCCAGACAAAGAAGCCGATGACCGCAATGGCGATACTGGAACCGGCAATGAAGGAATAACCGAAAATCGGTTTACGCGCGAAGGTAGGAATGATTTCGCTGATCACCCCCATGGCCGGAAGGATCATGATGTACACGGCGGGGTGCGAATAGAACCAGAACAGATGCTGGAACAGAATTGGATCGCCGCCGAGTGCCGGATTGAAGAAGCCGAGATGGAACATGCGCTCGAGGCCGGCGAGCAGCAGGGTGATAGCGATGACCGGAGTGCCCAGGACAAAGATGATACTGGTGGCGTACTGCGCCCATACAAAGAGCGGGAGCCGGAACCAGGTCATGCCTGGCGCGCGCATCGTGTGTACGGTGACGACGAAGTTGAGACCGGTGAGAATGGACGAGAAACCGTTGATGAAGATGCCGATGACGGCTGGTGTGACAGCCGAATTGGAATAAACGCTGCTGAGCGGGGTGTAGAAGGTCCAGCCGGTATCAAGTCCGCCGGTTGAAAACGAATACAGGACGAACATACCGCCGATCAAATAGATGTACCAGCTAAGCAGATTGAGCTTCGGAAACGCGAGATCCTTTGCGCCGATCATAATGGGCAACAGGAAGTTTCCGAGTACTGCGGGAATCGACGGAATAAGGAAGAAGAAAATCATCGCCACGCCGTGCATGGTGAAAAGCTTGTTGTAGGTCTCCGGAGTAACCAGGAAACCTGCCGGCGTGAGCAGGTGAAGACGAATCATGGTGGCGAAAAGGCCGCCGATGAAAAAGAAAAAAGTGACCGATGCCAGATAGAGGAGGGCAATTCGCTTATGGTCCGTCGTCAGCAGCCAGGAACGAATTCCGTACGTGGCGTTCAGATAGTGCACGCGAGGCATTTCATGGGCCTGCGCTGTTGTTAGTGTGGTGCTCATAACTTATTTCTTCCCCGCGGCCGGAGCGATTCCCGACCCCGTTGCCGGCACTGGCTGCGCCTGCAAAGACTTCACGTAAGCGGTAAGCGCAAGAATCTGCTCTTCCGTCAACTGTCCCTGGAACGTGGGCATCAGGGGCGCATATTTCGCGACGATTTTGGCGTTCGGCGTGAGGATGGATTCCCTGATATAGGAATCATCAGCGGTAACCGTTGCGCCATCCGCCAAAAGTACTTTTGCGCCATACACTCCGTTCAAGGAGGGCGCGCGGCCGGTGCCGTCGCTCAAGTGACAGGTGTTACAGGCCTTTTCTGCAAATAGTTTTTCGCCGGCGACAACTGGATTGGCGTCGCCGCCACCGGAAGAACCCGACAGCCACGAGGCATATTCAGACGGCTCCATGACCGTAACCCAGCCTTCCATGACGGAATGGTTGGTGCCGCAATATTGCGAGCAGAAGAAATGGTATTTGCCGGGTTTGGTCGGCTGGAACCACATCGTGTTGTAGTGGCCCGGCACAACGTCCATCTTCACGCGGAAGGCGGGGACGAAAAAGTCATGGATGACGTCTTCGCTGGCCATGATAAGGCGCACGTTTCGCCCTATGGGGACGTGCAATTCGTTGATTTCGCGCAAGCCATTGGGCTGCTGCAGCTTCCACATCCATTGTTTGCCGACGACGTAAATATCGAGCGTGTCTTTGGGGGTGGTACGGTAGTCAACGTACACCACAGCGCCCCAACCGAACATGGCCAGAGACAAAATCAGCGGCACAATCATCCAGGCAGCTTCAAGCCGCATGTCCCCATAAATCGGGACACCGACTTCGACCTCGGTGCGGCGCTTGTATTTAAAAAAGAACAGAATAATGGCCACGGTGACAGCGACCGCAAAAAAGAGGCAAACCGCGATGATGAAAATCATCAGCGAGTCCACTTGCGGCGCGAAGTTGGACGCTTGCTCTGGATACAATGGCAGTTGCGACTGCACGGCTTAGTGTGCCCCTCTTTCCGAATAACCGCCTACGGCCTGGTTCAATCTTGCGCGAGCGGCTGCGGCGTCGCGCCGGCGAAAAAACAAGACTCCGCCGACAAAGCACAGCACGGTGAGGATGCCCCCGAGACGAACCAACTTGAGAATCGCGGCACTGTAAGTTGCCGCCGTGGGGTCGTAGTGATAGCAAAACAGGAGAACATGATCAATGGGAGAGCCGATTTTTCCGGCCGACGCGTCCACCAGACCCAAGCGCACATCGCGGCCAGGATATTCCACACCATAGAAGTACCGGGATATGCGCCCGTCCGGGGTAAATATCATGACGCCGCTGGCATGGGCAAAGAGACCGCTCTTTTGATCAAATTTGTACCGGAAACCGGCAGCCTGCGTTGCTGCGGCGATCGAAGCCTCCGAACCGGTAAGAAAATGCCACGCTTCCGGGGAACCTTCATGCCGGAAGTGCTGCAGAGCGATCTTCTTTTTCTCGGCAGCTGATGCGGTCGTATCTTTGGGATCGAAACTGATGAAGACCACTTCATAGTCCCGGCCCGGATTGAATGACAGCATACGCAGCGAGCCTACAACTCCCTGTTGAACTTGCTCGCAAAGCATCGGGCAGCTGTAATAGACAAAAGCAAGCACCACCGGCTTTTGGCCAAAATAGTCGCGCAACTGCACGTCGCGCCCGGTTTCATCGCGAAACGGCAGGTCGAGCGGCATCTGCGCATTGAGGGTGGGCTCAAAACCGACGTTTTGCAGCGCGGGCGGCATGGTGGACGCGGATGTCCCCAAATTGCTGGGCGCCGCCTGCGCCTGCGCCTGCGCCGCCGCCAGCAGCAAGATCAATCCTGCGGCGCAGCCTTTCGCGACTTGGGCAATCCGGTTCATTGTTCTATTTTTTCTTCTCCGCCGCAGCCGGGGGCACCGACGACAAGCCCTTTTCCGCAATGATCTTCATCGCGTCTTTTACGGGAATCTGCGCCACACCACCATCTTTATCGATCCACTCCGCTTTCTCGTTGGCCTCGATATCCGCTTTCATCTTATCTCTGAGGTCCTGTTGTGGGTCCGTGGTATGTCCCGGAACACCCTGCAACCGCGGCTCGGGCGGATAGGTGCGGTAATCTTCTCCGAGCGCGGTACGCGAAGGGGGCGGCGGCACATCGGATCGCGAAACAAAACTGGTCAGGAATTTCAAAATAAAGATGCACACGAAAAAGGAGGCGATCACCGCCAGCGCGAGCGCCACCAAATACCAATAAATCGAGCGGACCTGGACATCGGTCGTTTCAAAGGAAACGGTGTCGTGCAGAGGCTCACCGTTTCCGTGGCTCGTGTTGTGATGCTCAGTGCTCATGTTTTCCTAAAACCTCGGGAAGCTTCGGCTCGCCCAACGGCAAAAGCGGCTGTTGCTTCAGATTCCAAGCGAAGTATGAAAGCCACAAACTAATCATGGCGACCGGCACGATGAAATCAAGGGGATGCGGCCAGGCCTTGTCGGCCGAAAATTCCGGACGAGTCATCCAATAAAGATCGACCAGCCGCATGAAGATCATCCACATCGCCACTTTCGTAATTGCGCTCTTGTTTTTCTTAACGTCGCTCGACAGCAAAACAAAAAACGGAACGAAAAAGTGAAAAAGAACAACGATGATGGCGACATAGCCCCATTCGCTGTACAAGCGGGTCCGGAAGAAGCTGATTTCTTCAGGCTGATTGCCCGACCAGATGATGAGCAACTGAGAGAAATCAAAATAAGCCCACAACATGATAAACGTAAAAAGGAATTTGCCGAGATCATGCAGATAGCGTGGCTTCAAAATACTGGTAAACGGTTCGCTGCGCGAAAGCATTACTACGATAACGATCATCAACGACATCGCCGAAATCAGCTGACCAGCAACATACAGGAAACCGTAAATGGTAGAAGCCCAGTGCGGTGAAATGGACATCACCCAATCCGTGGATGCGAACCCGATTGAAAAGACGTACAGAACGATTCCCGGACCAGCCACCAGCTTAAACCGGCGCCGCAGCGAACGGTCATTCTGATTTACATCCTGCAAGCGCGACCAGCTGTTGAAAAGCAGCACCAGCACGAGCCATACGGCAAAATAAATGCCTGCACGAACGAGAAAAGCGTTGTGGGTCAGGTAGCTTTGCTGCATGTGCGAAAGAGGTTCGGCTTTGAGTTTTTCCGGATCGAGCCAGGCGCTGTACAAATGCCGCATCCCGAAAATGATCGGAACGAACAGCACCGCCACCAGTGGAAATGTTCTGGTGGCAGCTTCCAGAGGCCGCCGGATTACGATGGCCCAGAGACCACTGGTTAGATGTTGCAGCATCAATAGCCCCAGCGAACCCAACATGAAGCCCAAAATCAACATGTAGCTCATCAAGTAGGCTTCATAGAACCGGTCCGGAGTGCGCAATGCCAGGTAGGCGCCCGCTAGAATCGCGATGACGCTCACGACCAGAGAACGGTTCTGAAGGCGGCCCACGCTTTCTGGCGCTTGATATTCCTGCGCAGGCATTAGTGGCTGCCTCCCGTCGAATCCCGCATGCCGCTGGTCTCTCCCTTTTTCTCGCTGGTGCCAGTACCGGCGCCGCTGTTCACTTTTTCACGCAACTCCGGCGAAAGGTCCGCGCCATGGGCATTGCGGCTCAACTGCAACGCGCGCACATAGGCCACAATCGCCCAGCGATCACGCGGCGGAATTTGCGCGGAATATCCGAGCATCTGCCCAAACCCGTTGGTGATCACGTCGTAGTAGTAGCCGTTCGGGGAATTGCGCAAACGGTCCTGATGATAACTGGGGGGATGCTTCATGCCGCGCATGGCCACAAAGCCATTCCCGTCGCCCTGCAATCCATGACACGGCGTACAGAAAATCTTGTAGCGGTCTTCGCCGCGCTCGAGCAGCTCCTGATTCACGGGAAGCGGAAACTCGTTTGACTCTTTCGCAACACGCAACTCGTCATTGGCGAGAGAGCCGCGCGCCACCGTATTTTCAATCAGGGGACGCACCGAGCGGCCATCTGGGAAAAAATCCGACGGAGAAAGCGCTCTGTTTTTCGGCTGGTTTGCCATGTCCTGCCGAAGATACTGGCAACCCGAAGCAAAAATCACGCAAGCGGCGGAAGCGGCGAGCAAGAGACGCGAAGCGCTAGTCTTCTTCATCTTGCACCTCCGTCACGTGTTCCGCTTTGAGTCCCTCGAGGAAACGTGTCGCTTCTGCGACACTAAATTTCGGATCCGTCGCTTCGATGCACAGGAAAAAGCGGTCGCTGGAAGCCCGTGCAAAACGCGGAACGTTGAAAACCGGATGGTGCGGCCGCGGCAGCTGGTTCAATGCCAGCATGCCGAACACGGCAAAAGTGGATGCACCGAGAATGGTCAATTCAAAGGTGACGGGAATAAATGCGGGCCAGCTGTTGAGCGAACGTCCGCCGATATTCAGCGGATAGCTGATCACATTGACCCAATATTGGAAGCCAAAGCCGGTAAGCCCGCCACCCAAACCGCCGAGTAAGGTGATCCAAGGCACCCAATTGCGCTTCAGGCCCAGCGCTTCGGAAAGTCCTTCCACTGGAAACGGGGCATACGCGTCCATGTGCTTGTAGCCTGCGTCACGCACTTTTTCCGCGGCTTTGATCAGTTGATGGGCCGTTTCAAACTCACCCATCACGCCGTATATGTGAGAGCGCTGGTCCATTAGTCGTGTTCCTCGGACGAATGCGCCACCAATTCGCGCATTTCTGCGATGGAAATCGCCGGCAAGACGCGCACGAACAGGAAGATCAGAGTCGTAAACAGGCCCATGGTGCCGAGGAACGTGGCCCAGTCCCAAACGGTCGGCTGGTAGCGGCCCCAGGCGGACGGCACAAAGTCGCGCGTCAAGCTGATGACCACGATGACGAAGCGCTCCAGCCACATGCCCACATTGACGACCAGCGACATGAGGAACAGGATCGCAACGTTTGTTCGTACCCTGCGAATCCAAAGCAGTTGCGGTGTCAAAATGTTGCAAATAATCAGCGCGTAATAGTAGGGAGCATAGGGGCCATGTAAACGCTGCTGAACGAGAAATACGTCGAACTTATTTCCGCTGTAGAGCGACAGGAAGAATTCAAAGAAATATCCGTAGGCCACGATAAGGCCGGTGGCGAGCATAACTTTCGCCATATTCTCGAGATGCCGCATGGTAATGAAGTCTTCGAGGTTGTACGCTTTGCGCAGAGGGATGGCGATCGTCAAGACCATGGCGAAACCGGAATAGATGGCACCGGCGACGAAGTACGGCGGGAAAATCGTGGTATGCCAGCCCGGAACGATGGCCACCGAGAAATCGAAGCTCACAACGGTGTGCACGGAAAGCACGAGCGGCGTCGCCAAGCCAGCCAGCAACAGGTACGCGGTCTGATAACGGTGCCAGTGGCGGGCCGATCCCCGCCAGCCCATCGCGAGCAGTCCGTAAATCACTTGGATTGGCCGGCTGGTTGCCCGGTCACGCAGGGTGGCCAGGTCCGGAATCAAGCCAACAAACCAGAACAAAGCAGAAACGGTTCCATAGGTCGAGACGGCAAAAACATCCCAAATGAGAGGGCTGCGGAATTGCGGCCATACGCCCATGGTGCTCGGATACGGGAACATGTAGAAGGCCATCCACGGACGACCAGTGTGAATGAGCGGAAAAATACCGGCGCAAGCGACGGCAAACAGCGTCATCGCTTCTGCGAACCGGTTGATCGAAGTACGCCACTTTTGGTTCAACAGAAAAAGAATGGCGGAAATCAGTGTGCCCGCATGGCCGATACCGATCCACCAGACAAAGTTTACGATGGCGAAACCCCAGCCGATCGGAACGTTAATGCCCCAGATTCCGACGCCCTTGATGATGAGCCAGCCGATGGCGATGGTCAGTATTCCCAGGAACGTGAAGGCGATGGCAAATCCGGTAAACCAGGCGAGCGTCGTCGGACGCGTCAGGACGATATCGCTGATTTTCGCTGTGACCGTGGCGTAGGAATGCCCCGGCTCGAGCACCCGCGGAAGGCGCTTGATTTGCGGAGAGTCGAGTGGCGTGTTACCGGCGCTCATGCCTTCTCCAGTTCAGGATTCGGATTGCGCACAGCCGCAAGGTAGGTGGTGCGCGGTCGCGCATTCAGTTCGCCGAGGAGGGTGTAGTTCCGCTGCTGGGCTTTCAATTTCGAGACGCGGCTGGTCGGATCGTTGGCATTGCCGAAGATGATGGCCTCGGACGGACACGCGGCTTCGCAAGCCGTGACGATTTCTCCGTCGCCGATGCCGCGATTCTGTTTCTCCGCTTCAATACGCACGTTGTTGATGCGCTGCACGCAGTAAGTGCACTTTTCCATGACTCCGCGGCTGCGCACCGTGACTTCCGGGTTGCGCAACAACTTCAGCTGGGGAGTTTCCCAATCCTGGAAACGCAAGAAGTTGAAGCGCCGAACTTTGTACGGGCAGTTGTTTGAGCAATACCGCGTACCGATGCAGCGGTTGTAGGTCATGTCGTTCAGACCCTCGGCACTGTGTGCGGTGGCCCCTACCGGGCAAACCTGTTCGCAGGGCGCGTTTTCGCACTGCTGGCAGGGAACCGGCTGAAAAAAAGTTTCTGGATTGTCGAGCGAGGGATCGTAGCTGGACGGATCGTTGGTCGGAGAGTGCGGATCTTTTTCCGCGCTCGCCGTCTTTTTGTCCTCAACGCCCGGGGTAGCGTAATAGCGATCGATGCGAATCCAGTGCATTTCGCGACCACGCATGACCTGGTCTTTGCCTACAACGGGAATGTTGTTTTCCGACTGGCAGGCGACCACGCAGGCATTGCAACCGTTGCAACTGTTCAGATCAATGGCCATGCCCCAGGCGTAGCCGGGATAGGAAAACTCCTTGTACAGGGAAAGTTTCTTGGGAACTTCTTCCTGTTTTTCATGCGCAAATCCGGGATTTCGCTTGAACTGCTCAAGCGTGCCAGTGGCGAGAATCTGGCGGCCTTCCATGTTGAAGTGGTACTGGGTGCAGGCCAGTGGATAGTCATCACCGGTTTTCTTAATCACACTGGACGCTGCATTGGTCGACCACAAGGCGTCCGAAGCGCGCACGACGTACGCGTCAAACCCCTTGTTCGTGCCGGTGTATCCGGCACGCTTGCGGCCATAGCCCAGAGGCAAAACGACTACCCCCTCCGCCTGCCCGGGCAAAATCCAGGCCGCCGCTGTGACCTTGCTGTTTGAAATCGAAATGTCGATGACATTGGACTCGATTTTGCCGTGCTCGCCGCCGCGCGAAGAGATCGAATGCGTCAAACCGAGATTTTGCGCAGTCCTGGGGCTCACCAGAGCAGCGTTGTCCCAGGTGAGTTTCGTCACTGGTTTGGGCAATTCCTGCAGCCAACCGTTGTTGGCAAACCGTCCATCGTAAATTGTCGGGTCGGGTCGGAAAATGAATTCCAGTTCGCCGGTCGAAGCCGGCTTGGCTGGAGGCAGACTGGCCATACTGAACTTCGACACCGAATTTGTCGGTGCATAAGCCGTTCCCGCTACCAGGCCGTCATGAACCGTCTTACGCCAGAATTTGTCGAAATCCGTATTTGCGTTGGCGGCCTTCAATCGATCGCGCAACGCGTCGTAGTCGGAAATCCCGGGTTTATCGCCAAAGGCAGCCAAAGCTTCGCGGGCGGAATGCGTTCGATAAAGCGGAGCAATCAACGGCTGAATCACAGTGACTGTTCCGTCAAAAGCGCGGACATCGCCCCAGGTTTCCAGGAAATGGGATTCGGCAACGTGCCACTGGCAGCGTTCAGAGGTTTCGTCAAAGTGCGAGCTGACGTGCACTGCGGTATGCACTTTTTTCAATTTCGCAATGAAGTCGAAATCGTGCGGCGCGGTGTACACCGGATTGACACCAAAGATCAACAGCGTCTCAACTCGTCCGGCATCCATGTCGTCGCAAAGCTCGCGGAATGATTCAAGATGATTGACCGGACGAGCTTCAACGGGTTCCGTGTAATAAACCGTTGATCCGGCATTGCCCAAGGCCGCATTGATTGCGTGCGCGATGGCGTGAACTGCCGGCGATTGCTGCTCCCCTGCGACGACCAGCGATTTCCCCTTATTTTTCTGGAGGTCTCCAGCAACCGCATCCAGCCAAGCGCCATTTGCGCCAGAAAGTGAGGCACCGCCGCCCAGGCCCATCTTTCCAGCCAGAGCTCGGGCAAACAACTCCACCTCACTGGCCTTTAGCGGCAGCCGATGATCCGCGCTCGAACCAGTAACGCTCGGCGTGGGCTCTACGACATACAGCCGGTTCATGGTGTCGCTGACGGAATTCAGCTTGCGGCGGCGAGAAAATTCCTTCGCGTACCGGATACTTCCCGGTCCACTCGCCAGAAAATCAGCATCAAGCGACAGGATAACGTCGGCCTTTTCGACACGGTAAACGGTATTCAGGTAGTTTCCGAAAGCCAGCTTCGCGCCTTCACGCGCTCCGTCGCTGACGGCCGGCTCCCACTGGCGCCACTTTGCGCGGGGGTAAAGCGCCAAAAGAGCCTGTATTTGGGCCGCAATCAATGGCGAGTTGACGGTTCCGGTGAGGATGTGGAATCCCGCCCCGCCGGTGCTTTTGTTTTGCGTCGCAATGGTTTGAGCGGCGTCCAGGAACTGCGACCAGGTGCGAATTTCACCGATATTCGTCACAACTTGCGCGCGGTCGGGATCGTAAAGATCGAGAATGGAAGCTTGAACAAATGAATTTGTCGCGCCAAGACTCGACGGATGGTCGGGATTCCCTTCAAGTTTTGTGGGGCGGCCCTCATGGCTCTCTACCAGAACGCCAATCGCATCCGCGCCAAATGGCATGGCCGTGGCGAAAAACAGCGGCTTGCCCAGAACCATCCCGTCCGGCTGTTTTACATACGGAATAATGTGCTGTTCAGGAGCGCGTCCGCAGCCGGAAAGTCCGGCCAAGGCCAGAGAAGCTCCCATCAATTTCAGAAAGTCTCGGCGGTCGACGCCCTCATCCCACTCCGAAGGAGCCTGGCGCGGAAATTCGCGTTGCAGCAATTCCTCAAACTGGGGATCTGCCGACAGTTCTTCAAGCGTGCGCCAGTATTGCTTGCCCGCCGTCGATTGCAATTTGGCGCGGACCGCTGCCAGATCCAAAGGCTGCTTCCGCACGGTCGCACCATCCGGAGGCCCCTGCTGGCCATGGGTGTGATGTTCGTTTTCGCTCATAACACCATTGTTGTGTTCACTCTCGCGCATTCGGTCCATTAGCGGTGGCACGTCGAACAGCTTGTCAGTTCAACTGTTGTGCGAATTTTGTAGTCAATCGCCAGCTTCTTGCCGATCTCAGCCTGGTTGGCGGGCGCTTTCCAATCCATGTTGTAAACCTGGTCCTTCGGCCGCAAATTCTGTTCGGGATTGCGATGGCAATCGAGACAGAAAGACATCAGCAGGGTCTGCGCCTGAAAAACAAGAGGCATCTGATTCACCTGCCCGTGGCAGGAGGAGCAGCCGATCCCCTTATTCACGTGGATACTGTGGTTGAAGTACACGAAATCGGCCAGACGGTGGACTCGTACCCACTCGATCGATGTATCCGTGCGATAGCTTTCGCGAACCGGCTCGAGATAGCTGGCGTTGTTAAAGAGCACGGAATGGCAATTCATACAGGTTTTTGTCGGCGGGATACCGGCCACGGCGGAGGTTTCGACGCCGGTATGGCAGTACCGACAATCAATTCCGTCATCACCCACGTGATGTTTATGGCTGAATTGCACAGGTTGCTCGCGTACGATATTCTGCCGCGTCATATAGGGAGCACGGGCGATACCCAGCACCGCGGTCAGACCAACACTGGCCACCACAATAACCACGAGAAGACTTAGACGTGCAATGAAGTTCGAGCTGCGATGAAAAATCTGGGCCATGTCTGTGTCGCACAGTATTGTAGCGGCAGAACCGGAAGGAACTTGATGCCTGGTCGACCACCACATTGCACTTCAGGCTGTGCGCACCCAAAGTGAGTTTGACGCGATAGTTTCCAACAAAACTTTCAGGAATGCAACACTCGTTACAAAAGATTTCTGGAATTTCGCAGAATTCCGAGCGTTGAAATCATATTGTGAATACAGCATATTTCATGCGTCGCTCGTTCGCTCAGTCCTGGTGCGAGTTTTTCATTTGCGACCAATTTAGTCCTGATATAAGCCCGGGATTCCCGCCATTTTGGGTCGCGGTTTTCATTTTTTCAATTCCGCTCCATTCGGGAATGTTTTCCGCCGCAAATCCCCTCTTTTTGAAAAAAGCGATTGCCGTGCGTTTGCAGTTCGCTTCGCCCGTGCTATCTTTAGAAGTATCCTTTGCCCCTTTATCAGGGCGAAGCTTACCCCGCAGGAGCACGATGCCTGCAAACGCCGCTGGGGCGTGGTCCAATCGGTAGGGCACCTCACTGTTAATGAGGACGGTGAAGGTTCGAATCCTTCCGCCCCAGCCAATCTCACCTTTCCATCTGCTTTGATTAGGATCCCATTTGCCGCGATGCATCTTTTTTGCCTCACCCTCGGCATACCCGAGCACCCCCGGACCAGCCAGCTTCCCTAGCCACCGGCTCTTTGATCGATTCACCGGATCAAGACCGCGGAGCAGGACAAGCCAATCTTTCAGTGTTAAACTTCCCGTCATGCGGCACGCCTTGGCACTCGCACTGTTGATTCCTTTTCACGTAGCTGTTGCCCAGTCCGTTTCGCGTCCAGAAGTGCCTGAGAAATTAGCGGCTCCGGCGTCAGAAAGAGTAGTTTTGCAACTGCACGCAACCGGCTCGCAAAATTATGTGTGCCGAGCGGGAGCGGATCAAAAGTTCACTTGGGTTTTTGAAGCGCCTGAAGCAGAACTCTTCGATTCCCGGAGTAAGGTCATCGGGAAGCACTACGCCGGGCCAACCTGGCAGCATAGCGACGGCAGCGAAGTCGTTGGAAAGGTCGTTGCGCGGCAGGATGCTCCGGAACCGGACGCGATTCCCTGGCTGCTGCTCACGGCCGCAAGTCACACGGGTAACGGGATACTAACGGGAGTGACGACAATTCAGCGAATTCGCACCCATGGCGGTCAACCGCCGGCCGGAGGCTGCGACGACTCCCACAACGGCAGCAAAACAAAGTCCCAGTATTCCGCCGACTACTATTTCTACGGTCCCGTCCACTAGACCTGCGGACCCAGGCAATCGCGCAAGAGGCAGTGACGCGTATCATCCGGGGTGCCGTTTGGTTTGCAGGTTCAGCGCGTTTTTCTAGTCCTTGGCCGCTGCGAGTCCTGCTTCAAGCCAACCCTTCCAGCCGCCGTCCATCGACTCCACGTTGGTGTAGCCCATCTTTTGCAAATTGTCGGCAACCAGGGCCGATCGGAATCCGCCACCGCAATAAAGAATTATTTTCGCTCCTGGGTCGGGAACCGCTCCTTCGATATCGCGCTCGATCACGCCTTTACCCATGTGTACAGCGCCAGGAATGTGCCCTTTTTCCCATTCATTGTCTTCGCGCACGTCCACCAGCAGGAATTTTTCTCCGCCATCCATGCGCCGCTTTACATTCGGCACGTTGGTTTCCTTCACGTGCGATTTGGCGTCCTGCACCAGCTTTAGAAAATTGGGAGAGTGGGCCATCGATTGCTCCTTTGCAAACGTAGTGTTTGACAGTTCGCCCTGCCGTCGGGTTCAATCCATGTCCCGCCAGTTGAGTCCGGCAGACACTTCGACAACCAGGGGCACCGCCAGTTCGTACACGCCTTCCATTTCTTCGGTCACTAAAGATTCCAGCTCTTCGCGTTCCTTTGTCGGCGCTTCGAATAACAATTCATCGTGTACCTGCAGAATCATCTGGGCTTCCATTTTTTCTGCCGTCAGCCGTTTGTCAATGGCGATCATCGCCAGCTTGATCAAATCTGCGGCGGTACCTTGCAGCGGCGAATTCAAGGCGGTCCGCTCTGCAAAATTGCGCAATTGAACCTGGGAAGACGTAATTTCCGGTATCGGCCGGATCCTTCCGAACAGTGTTTTGGTCATGCCGGTCTTGCGCGTTTCCGTCAATATGTTGTCCAGATACTCTTTCACCCCGCGATATCGCGAAAAGTATGCGTTGATGAAGTGCGCCGCTTCCTTTTGTTCGATATTGAGTTGCTGCGCCAATCCGAACGGCGACAATCCATAAATAATTCCAAAATTAATTGCTTTCGCCGCGCGGCGGTGTTCTGCGGTCTGCGCCAGGGGACCCACGCCGAACACCTCCTGGGCGGTTCGGGCGTGAATATCTTCCCCGTTTCTGAACGCCTCGAGTAGCACCGGATCGCTCGAAAAATGAGCCATGATCCGCAATTCAATTTGCGAATAGTCCGCCGCCAGCAGAATTTTTCCCTTTTCCGCCACGAATGCCGCGCGAATCTGCCGCCCCAACTCGCTGCGAATCGGAATATTCTGCAGATTTGGATCGGATGAACTCAAACGTCCCGTCGCGGTTCCCGTCTGCGAGAGACTGGTATGCAGGCGCTTTGTTTGCGGATGAATCAGCCTGGGGAGTGAATCCACATAGGTGGATTTCAGCTTGGCAATTTCGCGGTATTCAATAATTTTCGCTGGCAGCGGGTGCTGCTGCGCCAGTTTTTCAAGTACGTCAACCGCCGTCGAGCGCACTTTCCCCGCGCCGCGCCGCGCTGGCAGTTGCAGGGCCAACTTATCGAACAGAATATCGGCGAGTTGCGTCGGCGAATTGACATTGAATTCAGCGCCCGCCAATGCCCAAATCTCCTTTTCCAGCCGGCGCACTTCCTTTTCCATTGAAAGCGACATGGATTCCAGGGCTTTGGGATCGACGGCAATCCCTACTCGCTCCATGTCAGCAATCACGGCCGCCAAAGGTAGATCAATCGTTTCGTACGTGGCGCGCAACTGCTGCTCTTCGATGAGCTTGCTCAGGTCTGGCGCCAGCCGCTGCAAGAAGTCGGCGCGCTCCCCCGGGCCTCCGCCAACGATTGAGTTCATCTGCCGCATGATGACGTCTGTAAAATTGTGGTTCGAAGTCGTCGGCTTCATGAGATAGGAGTACAGCTGGGTGGCGTCTCGCAGATTCGCGCTGCGCCCCGCCAGCAATTGAAACAATTTCGGGTCGTGAACTATTTTTGGTCTCTTGGCATCGGTCAGGATCGGAGATAGCGCTTCCAGCGCTTCCCCTTTTTCATCCATCCAGACCGCCCGCCCCTCGCCCACCTTCCCTGAAACCTCAATCGATCCGATTTTCGTGCCGAAACCTTCCGATTCCCGTTCGCCCAATTCCAGATTTAACCAGATCGCCAGCGCCTGTTTTGCGGGGAGTTTGGCAAGATAGGCTTTGAATTCATCTGCGCTGGCCAACTGCACATAGTCTGTTTTTGTCGGTTCACTCGCCCCCGGCGTCGTGGGCTCCTGGGCCTGCGATCCCAATTCGCGCAGCAGTGAGCTGAATCCCAGCTCGCGATACAGATCGGCCAGCGCCTTCATGTCCGGTTCGCGGCGCTTCAGCAGATCCAGATCCAATTCGAGCGGCACATCGGTAGAAATCGTTGCTAGCTGCTTCGACATCATTACTTGTTCCCGCTGCTGCTGCAGCGCTTCGCGATACCTCTTGTTTGAAACTTCGTCGGCATGATCGAGAGCGTTCTCCACGCTCCCGTATTTCAAAATCAGTTCCTTCGCGCCTTTTTCCCCAATTCCTTTCGCGCCGGGAATATTGTCGATCGTATCTCCCACCAGGGCCATGTAGTCGATGACTTTGTCCGGCGGCAGCCCCAAAATCTCCTCCACCTTTTTGGCGTCGACGACCACGTCTGCTTTGGCTCCGCCCGGTCCCGTACGCACCGTGCGAACGCACTTTCCTACGAGCTGCATCATGTCCTTATCGTTGCTGATCACCAGGACATCCAGGCCCTTTTTCGCCGCCTGACACGACAGGGTCCCGATCACATCGTCGGCTTCGAACCCAGGGTATTCGAGAATCGGCAACCGCATCGCTTCGCACAGCCGCCGGACAAACGGCAGTTGCACCCGCATCTCATCCGGCATCGGTTGGCGCTGCGCTTTGTACTTTTCAAAAAGTTTGTCGCGGAAGGTGGGGCCGGAAGGATCGAAAACAATTCCAATATAGTCCGGCGAATAGTCCTTCGTCATCCGGCGCAAAATATTTCCAAACAGAAACGGCACATTGGTCGGAACACCGCCCGGACCCGTCAATCTCTGCGGCATGGGCGCAAAAAACGCCCGGTAAATGTGGGCCATGGCATCAACTAGAAATAGTTTGGGGGGACCAGCAGGCATACCGGCGAGTATAGCAAACAGCAGTCAAACTAAGTTTCCCGGCCGAATCTCCAAACAAAGAGCGGGGCCGTCAGCCGCAGGCCCCGCTGTCCTATATACGTTGACGTTTATTTGTCGCCGGACGGCCCGGAAGCGGCAACTTGGGCTACCAGCAGCAAGCGTGTTCCGCTATCGAGCTTCACATTTTTCTTGGTCGAAGTGATCACCGACCCTTGGGTGGCACTTGAACTGGAGTTCAAGGTTAGATCTTTCAGTCCAAAAACACCGCGGCTATTCGAAGTCAGTTGTCCGCTGCTGCTCAGCCCGCCGGTTGCGCCCGCGGCATTTGCAGTTGCGTTCCCCGCGGCGTTGGCGGTGGATTGTGCGGCCTGTCCCACGTTGGCCGCCTTGTCGGTAGCCGTCGCAGCAAGATTTCCTGTCGCTTCACCTGCCGTTGAGGCAACTCCGCCAACTGGTCCGCGGCTCGCGCCTGTCCCCGGATTTGTTACCGGTGCTCCGGTTTCGCCCGCTGAGTCCGGATACCCACTGGGCGCCGGAACATTTGAGGGCGCCACCGCAATCGCTAGAATCGTGGCTTGGATCGCAGTTTCCTGACCGTTCTTCATCACCGCCTTGTCAAACATCACGCCCAGCGACGAGTCGGACTCGCCCTTGGCCCTTGCCGTTGCCTGCGTCACATGGCCCAGGAGTTTGGTTCCCTTTGGAAAAACGACTTGGCCATTGGCTTTCGTTGCTTCGGTCGTGTGCGCCACAACCGGGTCACCCGTTTTGACTTTTTTTGAATCGACCGTGGTGTTCAATTCCGCATTGAAGCCGGTAGCGCCGGAAGCCGAAGCTGCACTCGAATTTGTCTGAGCCGTGGATTGCTGATCGGCTTGCGCTGCCGCCGTAGCGGAAGCTTGCGGGTAGGCGGCAGGTCCGCAAGCCAGCGCCGCTCCAGCCAGGAATAGTAAGAATTTGCCCTTCATCGGAATCCTCCAGGAAGTAGCTGGGCGCGTCTCCCCTACATAAAATAAGATGCCGTTCGACGAACGAAAGGTGGGCTTTGCTGATGGTCCTGGCAGTAAATAAGTCCTTATTCAGCAAGCCCCTGGGGCCACTGCCGAAGGTCTTAGACAATCCCCAGCGGCTTGGCGACTTGTTCGAGGACTTCGGCGGCCTTCAGTAAATGCTCGCGCTTGTGCGCAGCGCTCACAATCGCCCGCAGCCGCGCCTTGCCCTCGGCCACCGTGGGATAGCCGACGGCCGGAGCGAAGACCCCGGCCTCAAACAGCTTTTTTGAAAATTCATAGGCTTTCGCCGCGTCGCCCACATGAATCGGAATAATCGGCGTCTCGCTCGCCTTGAACTGAAATCCGCGTTTCTTCAATTCGCGCTTGAAAAATTTGGTATTCGCCCACAGCTTCTTCACGAGTTTTTCGCCTTCCGGTGAATCCAGCAAGGTGAACGCCGCCTCGCACGCTGCAACTGTCGCCGGAGGATGCGACGTTGAAAACAAAAACGGGCGCGCTCGCAAATACAAATAGTCGATCAAATCCCGGGATCCGCACACATAACCGCCCATCGCGCCAATCGCTTTGCTGAGCGTGCCCACTTGGATGTGCACGCGCCCGTGACAATTCAAATGATCCACGGTTCCGCGCCCCCCGCGGCCCAGCACTCCCGACGAGTGCGCATCGTCCACCATCATGATGCAGTTGTACTTCTCGGCCAGGTCGCAAAGCGCAGGCAGCGGCGCGATGTCTCCGTCCATCGAGAACACGCCATCGCTGATAATTAGTTTCTTCCCGGCAAAGTTCACGTGCTCCTGCAAAATCCGCTCGCAGTCCTGTACGTCGCGATGCTTGAAGACTTTGATTGTCGCTTTTGAAAGCCGCGCTCCATCAATAATGGACGCGTGATTCAACTCGTCGGAAATAATCAAATCTTCCTTGCCCAGCACCGCGGAAACCGTTCCGGCATTCGCGGTGAATCCCGATTGAAATACCACGCACGCTTCCACATTCTTGAATTTCGCTATCTGCTCTTCCAGTTCCATGTGCATCTTCATGGTGCCGGCAATCGTGCGCACCGCTCCCGCGCCCACGCCATATTTCTTTACCGCTGCAACCGAGGCCCTGCGCAGCGCTTTATGCGTCGTCAGTCCAAGATAGTTATTCGAGGCCAAATTAATCACTTCCCGCCCGTCAAACACGCAGACCGCTTTCTGCTCGCCCTCGAGTTGTCGCAACTTCGGGGCCACCCCCTTCGCACGCAGATCATTCAGTGCGTCGCTCACATATTGCAGCGGGTTCTGCTTCATCGATTGCGTTCCTGGATCACTCATGTCCATCTCCTCCAGTTCTCTGTGCGCTGCGTTTGAACTCCATATTCCCCGTATCACGCATTTTTCTTTTTCAAGTGCCGGGAAAGAGCAAGATCTTCCCCGCCAGCCCACCCTGCAATTTTGCAAAAGCCCCCTCGAAATTCTCCAGCTGCGCTTTTTCCCCAAACAGAGGATCCAGGTTCAGCCGTCCGGCCTTCAGCAGCGCCGTCATCTGCACCCAGGTCTCATACATTCGCCGCCCATAAATTCCCTGCACGGTCGCGCCTTTGAAAATTACGTCGTTCACCAAATCCAGCGGAACATTCTCGGTCGGAATCCCCAGCAAAGAGGCGCGCCCGCCCGCTCGCAATGACTTAAAACCCTGTTGAATTGCGGTCGGATTGCCGCTCATCTCCAGTAACGCGTCAACGCCAGTCCCGCCAGTCTCCGCTAGAATCCTCGCCACCGAATCTTCCGCCGCAGGATTAATCACTACATCGGCGCCCATGGTCTTGGCCATCATGCGCCGCTGCTCATTCATTTCTGTCGCAAATACCGTCGAGCTTCCGCAAGCCTTGGCCACCGCAATCGCCATCAATCCAATCGGCCCGCATCCCGTCACCAAAACAGTTTGCCCGGCAATCGGTCCTGCGAGAACGGTGTGCACTGCATTGCCCAGCGGATCGAGAATCGCTCCGTAGCGTTCCGGAATCGCCGGATCCAATTTCCAGATATTGGAAGCCGGAATTTTTACAAACTCCGCAAATGCCCCATCCTGATCAATCCCGATGATTTTCAAATTCTGGCAGATGTGCGCTTCGCCCAGCCGGCACTGATGGCAATGCCCGCAATTCACGTGCATCTCGGCGCTGACAAAATCCCCAGCCTGCACCGCGGTAACTTCCTGCCCAACTCGCTCCACTGTGCCGCAAAATTCATGCCCCAAAGTTACCGGGGGCTTGATCCGCCCCTGCGACCAGCGATCCCATCCATAGATATGGAGGTCTGTTCCGCAAATGGATGCAGCCTTCACGCGTACGAGAACATCGGCGGGGCCAATCGTCGGCACCGGCACCGTCTCGATCGCGAGTCCCCTGGCCGCCTGGGTCTTGCGCAGCGCTTTCATGGTAGCTGGCATCTAGACTTTCCCCCTGAGTAACGCGCAAGAAATCGATGGTAGCACACCGTTATTGTGCAGGCCGCTCGCACCCGTTGCCAGTGCAACGCCAATTTGTCCCGCATCTGTCTCAAGCCAGAATTACTTCGCTGCTTCCACTACCCCAATCTTCTTAAGCGTCTCAAGATATTCGACTACCATTTCATAGGGCACGGGCCCGTATTCCGCTGAAACCTGTTCCCATATTCGAACTCGAGAGTGAGCAGTTTCGACCAGATTGAGGACCTCGTAGGAATACTCCTCCCCTGCACCCCATAGTCCCTCGTATCGCAAGAGTCGTGGCTCCTGCAGGTCACTGTGCTTCACTAGTTCGGCTCTCAAAAAGTCAAAACCAAATACCGACAGTGGTCCCTTGCTGCTCGCACTTCGTTTGTAGGAAATAAATTTCTCTTGCAGCTCTTCTTTTGGCGCGTCGAAAGCTGGATGATCTGTAAAACACCTTCTTTCGTTGTCTAAAGAGTGTTTAGCTTCGATTTTCCTCAGTTTAGCCAGTTGCTCGTCTATTCCTCGTTCGTAATAGCAATATCCGGCCTCTGCGTCTCCGCGTTCCAGAGTTGAAAGACTCTCGTCCCTCTTCAGCCTTTGTTCTCGCCGCAATAACTCGCCTCGATTCACAGCCCGTGATAGTTCTTCAATTCTCGGTGTCAGTTCTTGGGCCAAAAAATACCCGCTCGCCGCTCCAATAAACGCCGCCCTTTTCAGTTTGGTCGTATCAATATTCGCTCCGGTATCAAAATTCGTATGAATGTACCGGTCCGGCCAGTCATTCAAATAAATCACCGGAATCCCAAACGACGAATCCTGATACACATCGTGATCGCTCCCCATCGTGAACGCCGAGTACTCCGCCCGCAGTGGTTCCTTCCCGCCCTCGGGCGCTACCAGCGGATACTCCGCGCTCCCGGTCGCCGCAAATTCATAAGACTCCTCATTCATCCATTCCGCAAACGACCACGCCACATCATGCACAAACGACGGCAAGCTCATCGGCCCCCGCGTCACATGAAACACTGCTTTCGTTTCCGGTCCTCCGCCCACCATGTCCATGTGAATCACCGCGCTGGTATGTGCAGCATAACCGTCTCCAAAAGGAAATCCAGCTGCATCGCTTGTCTGCAAAGCGCGCAACATTCCCGGAGTCCTTTCAATTTTTATCTGCGAAGCACCGGACACCTTCGTTGCAACTGGCGCAACTTTTACCTGTCCGGTATGCGTTAACAGCGCCATGGTTCCCTCCACCTCCGGTGGAAACACAAACCGGATTGTGCGCGGAGGCCGTTGCAACTTTTCTTCACTAATCAATTTCTGCAATGTCCTCGCCACTTCTAAAATCGTCGCGCACCCACTCGCGTTATCATTTGCTCCTGGTCGCTGGTGATCCAGATGACAGCTAAATACGATCTCTTCCGTGTTCGCGGGATCATCGCTCGCTATCGCGCCAGTAGCCACTTCGTAGGTACCGGGATGCTGCCCAGCCTTCACTGCAGCGTGCAGCTGAATTTTTTCTTCTTTTGCCAGCCGCTCGCGAAAACCCCGCGCCATCTTGAGGGAAACCATAAACGCAAAAGTTTTATTGGGTGAAAATGTTTCCAGGTGCCCCCATCGAATCAAATTCTCATCTTCGCCCGACCAAGCTGTCTTTTGATTCTGCGCATAACTCACAATTCCCACCGCCCCAAACTTCCCAACTGCCAAATCCTGTACAGCTCCGGGCTGTGCGCTGACCAGCACGATCTGTCCTTTCACCTTCTTACCGCTGTAATCACTTTCTTTGCTTCCCTCGCCCACATCCACCAAATCCGCCGTGACATCGGCGCTTTCGCTGTCCTCTGCCAATACAATTGGCTGCGACTCATAGTTAGCAATAGCGTTCCAGTTCTTCCCCTGGCGGTCCAGGTTCTGCCCCTGTGCGGAACCTTGGTGATAACGCTTTTGAAACAACTCCGCTACTTCCCACAACGTCCCTTCCTGCGCATCCCAAGCCGGCCGCGACCGCTGCGTCCCATAAAAAGTCTTGCCATCCGCGGGAAACTGCAAAATCGTCACGTCGCTCAAGCCATATGCCCGCAACCGCTCCGCCACCAATTCCGCCGCCGCATGAAATCCCGCGGACCCGCGTTGCCGGTGAAATCGCGCAATCCCCTCCAAATTCCGCTTGGCCGTCTCCCCGCTCAACTCGTTCGCCAGCGCCGCCACATCTTTCTCCGGCAATAGGGGTGGCTTCTGCGCCAGCGCGTCTCCCACCAACAACCCTAATCCCATCAATCCGATGCCGATAGTGAATAGCCGCACAAACCCTCCCGACCTGCCTGCCAACGCCAGGCATTCTAGCGCGCCAGCTCGCCCTGCAAATAATTCTTATATTTCCTGGAACATTTTCCCTGCCATTGACGTTCTATCCATAGATGGTCTATATATCTAGCATCATGGCGAAAAAACCCGAACTAATGCCCGGCACTCTGGACATGCTCATCCTAAAAACGCTCACGCGCGCTCCGCTCCACGGCTACGGCATCGCGCTCTCCATCAAAACTCTGTCCGACGAAATCCTCACCGTCGAAGAAGGCTCGCTGTACCCCGCCCTCCAGCGCCTCCTCCTGCAAGGCTGGGTCAAAGCCGAATGGCGCAGGACGGACACCAACCGTCGCGCCCGCTACTACACCCTCACCGCCGCCGGTCGCAAGCAACTCACCGCCGAACGCTCTCACTTTGAACAGATGATTTCCGCTATCGCCCGCGTCATGCAGGACGCCAAGGAATAAAAAATGAAATTCACTTTTTTCAAAAGGCTTGCGCTGCTCTTTCGCCGCGAGAAATTCAATCAAGAACTGGAAGAAGAAATGGCCTGGCACCGCGATCAAAAATCGCAGGATCTGCAGTCCGCCGGCACCTCGCCCGACGACGCGCACCACGCCGCTCGCCGCGAATTTGGCAACGATCTCCATCTCCGCGAACAAAGTCAGGACGTCTTCTCTTTTTGGTTTGAAACCACTCTGCAGGATTTCCGTTTCGCCCTGCGCCAACTAAGGAAGAATCCCGGCTTCGCCCTCACCGCTATCCTCATGCTCGCGCTCGGCCTCAGCGTCAGCGTCGCCATCTTCGCTTTTGTCGATGGCGCGCTTCTCAAACCCATTCCATTTAAAGATCCGCAACAGCTCCTCGGCGTCTACGAAGAAGCCAATCAATGCCTCTATTGCAATCTCTCGTATCCCGACTATCTCGACTGGAAAAAACTCAATAAATCCCTCACTGCGCTGGAGGTTTACGACCACAACCAATTCACTCTCAACACTCCTTCCGGCGCCGAACCCATTTTTATCACTCGCGTCAGTGATGGTTTTTTTCGCGTCCTCGGCATCACTCCCATTCTCGGCCGCGATTTTTATGCTGGCGAAGATCTGCTTTCCGCTCCACGCACCGTCATGCTCAGCTATGCTGCCTGGCAAAAACGTTTCGGTGGCAAGCCTGAAGTCATCGGGCAGACTGTCATCCTCGACGACAATCCCACCGTCATCATTGCCGTGCTTCCCAAGGACTTTCATTTTGCTCCCGCCGAGCCAGCTGAATTCTGGGCCACTCTTCACCCGGAGCGGGGTTGCGACCTGCGCCGCAGTTGCCACGGCCTTTATGGCGTTGGCCGCATGAAAGACGGCATCACCATGCAAGGGGCTCTCTCCGAATTCAAAGACATCGCCGCCCAACTCACCAAACAATACCCAGACTCCAACACAGGTCAGGGCGCTAACGTCGAGGTTCTTTCCGAAGTCATCGTTGGTCCGTACCGCCCACTCCTTCTCATGCTCCTCGCTGGTGCTGGACTACTCCTCGTCATCGCTGGCGTTAACATTGCCAGCCTCTTGCTCGTCCGCTCTGAAGCGCGCAAACGTGAATTTGCCATCCGCAACGCTCTCGGCGCCGCGCGCATCCGCCTTATGCGCCAATTCATGACCGAAGGTCTACTTCTCGTCCTCATCGGCAGCGCCCTCGGCCTGCTCTTCGCCTACTGGACCATCCACATCCTCACTCTGCTTATCCCCACCAACTTACTTTTGAAAACTCCCTTCTTCCTCGACCTCGGGCTCACACCTCACGTGCTCGTCTTCACCGCCTTCATCACTCTGCTCTTCGCTATTCTATTTTTCGTCACTCCCACTCTTCGCCTTTCGCTCGGTCGCACTCGCGACAGTCTTGCCGAAGGCAGTCGCGGCTCTGCTGGCAACGCCTGGCGGTTCCTCGGCTCCAAACTCGTCGTCCTCGAGCTCGCCACCGCCGTCGTTCTGCTCGTCAGCGCCGGACTTCTTGGCAAAAGCCTCTTGCTGATGCTGCGCACACCCATCGGCATGCAGCCCGATCATCTCGCCACCATCCAGCTCACCGCTCCGGACAAGTCTTATCCCAAATCGCCGGACCAACTTGCCCTCGCGCGCCGTCTCTACGCTGAACTCTCCGCAGTTCCCGGCGTAAAATCCGTCGCCTTCTCCAGCGACATTCCCATCAACGGCTGGGGCGACACCACCTGGATCCACATCCTCGGCCGCCCCTGGCATGGTGAACATGAAGATGTGCCCGAGCGCGATGTCACGCCGGAATACTTCTCAACGATTGGCGCAAAACTGGTCCGCGGCCGCCCGTTCGTCGAAACCGGCCGCCCCTTTGTCGACAACGAAGACCCCAGTCAGCCGCACGAAGTCATCATCAATCAAGCTTTTGAACGAAAATATTTTCCCGGCGAAGATCCCCTTGGCAAACAGCTCAGCTATATGAGCCCCAAATCGATTCCGATGGAAATCATTGGAATTGTGGAAGACATCAAGGAAGGCCAGCTCGATACAGAAAATCGTCCTGCACTCTACTTCCCCCTCAATCAAAGCCCCAGCACATTTCTCAACGCCGTCGTTCGTACTTCTACCTCCGACCATGCCATGATTCCGGCGCTCATCTCCGCCGTGCATCGCCTCGACCCCAACATCGCCACGTCCGCCGGCACCACGTTCACCGACATCATCGAAGATTCGCCCTCCGCTTACTTGCGCCGTACTTCCGCGTGGCTCATCGGCGGCTTTGCAGCCTTCGCGCTCATTCTCGGAGTTGTCGGTCTTTACGGCGTTATCGCGTATTCCGTAAGCCAGCGCACGCGCGAAATCGGTGTTCGCATGGCCATCGGCGCCCAACGCACAACGGTCTACAAATTAGTTTTGAAGGAAGCCGGATATCTCACCACACTCGGCATCGTCATGGGACTGGCTAGCGCAATTGCCGCCGCCACGCTTATGAAGGATCTGCTCTTCGGCGTACGCTCCTGGGATGTTCCCACGCTCGCCGCCGTCGCCATCGTCCTCTCCGCCGCTTCGCTCCTGGCCAGCTTCATCCCGGCTCATCGCGCCGCCAGCGTCGATCCCGTTGAAGCACTCCGCTCCGAATAAGGAACAGGCTCGCAAAGCAGTTTACGGTTGCCCGCTCCTTATATGTTGACTCCGCTCAGGATTCCGCCCAAATGCCCCGCCAGGGAAACAATCGCCACTCCCACCAGCTCCACCAGGAGTCGGTAGCGCGGCAACTCATTTTTTTTCCCCGCCCGCGCGCGAAAATGAATCGCCCAAACCCACCAAATAATCATTGCCGACAACAACCCCAGGACAAGATGCAGCAACAAAACCCCTTTGAGATGTTTCCCCTCCAGCGCCCACTGCCATGCAATCAATCCAGTGATCACAGTAGGTACTGTCGCAATCGCCGCCAGCAAGAAATTGATGCGCGCAACAGCTCTCAGTTCTTGCCGTTTCATCCATTGCGCCCAAAAGTCGATTCCGACTCCGCTCAAAAATAGCGCGATCGGAAAATGGATCAGCACCACGTGCTGTGCGTGCTTTTCCAGCAAAATTGTTCTGAAGTCGAGGGGATGCATTGGCATCCCCCTACTTCACAGTGACCATAGCGGTCATCTTCGGGTGTAGGGAGCAAAAATAGGGATAAGTCCCCGCCTTTGTGAAGGTAAACGAAAATTTCTCGTCGGTATCCAGCACTTTTGACTTAAAAGTCTTATCGTTGTCCGTGCTCACGACCGTGTGTGGAATGTCGTCTCGGTTGATCCACGACACCGTCGTTCCCACAGCCACCGTCAGATTCATCGAACCGAAACTAAAGTTGTCGATTTTCACTTCCACATTCTCTGCTTTGCTTTCCTGCGCCACAGAGTTGGCCTGGATATTTCTCATCGGCAAGAAACAAACTCCCGCAAACAACGCCAACCCCAGGCACATACTTCCCGCTAAATTCTTCATTTTCTTCACCTGTCCCCTTTAAGCTAAATTTTTAAGTTTCACTGCAAACTCATTCCTTGCTCTGCTTCTCAACCCAATTTCGAATCCACAATTGCCAGCGCATGCTGCCCTTTCACGAACTTCACATCCGTAATCCCCAGTACGCCTTTCAGTTCTTCTGCCGGCACTTTCATCGGCCCAGGCGATGGTGCCGATCCCGGCGCTGGTTGCGGAAACGCCGTCGAAGCCGCCGTATGGAACGTCACTTTTCCTTCGACCTTCTGCATCGTCTGGTGAATGTGCCCGTTTAATACGGTCACCGATCCAAACTTTTTTAAATAACCCAGCGCCTGCGCACTGTCTTCCGTGCCCCAACCCCATTCCGGGTACACCGACCAAAGTGGAATATGTGCAAACACCACAATCGGGGTGCTCGACTTCAAATGCTTCACGTCGTCCTCTAACCATTCCAATTGCTCGGCGCCGAGAGAACCCAGCCCGCCTGCCTTCAAATTCATCACGTTCACCAGGCCTACAAAATGCACGCCCTTCTTCTCAAAGCTGTACCAGCCAGCTCCCTTGGATCCTTTTCCGTATCGCTCCAAATACTGTTTGCCGTCGTCGTTCAACACGTCGTGCTCGCCCGGTACATAAAAAACATCCTTCGCCGTCGCGCCTTTCAAAATCTGGTCCACCGCATCAAACTCTTCCGGCTTCGACAAATGGCTGATGTCCCCGGTGTGCAGCAGAAATTGCGGGGCCACGCTCAAGGCATTGATCTTGTCCACCGCGGCCTTCAACGTTCCCGCCACATCTGTATTGGCGGCCTTGTTGAATCCCATGTGACTGTCGCTGATTTGCGCGAAGCTCAACTCGCCCTTCATGTCCTCCGCTTTCATGTCTCCCATCTGACTCATGCTGTAGCTTTTCAGCACTCCGCCCTGGATGACACAGAACGCTCCCGTTCCCGCCCACGCCATGCACTTCAAAAAACCGCGCCGGTCTATTCCGTCGTGGTTGTGGTCATGCACAATCTGGTCTTTCTTCTTGTCGCTCATGATTTCTCCCTCGCATCCTTGTCGCACTCGGCTTGATTTGTCTGTCTGCCTCAATTCAAGTGGCGCGGGAAAGAGAGTCCAGGGAACCCGCGCCACTCGCAGACGTGTTTCATCCTGGTAGACAAGCGCGCGCTGTCAAATATTCCCTTTTTTGCCTTGCTTTATTTTTTGAACGAATTGCACTTTTGGGAATAAAATCTCAACGGAGGCAGTCTTGCACCATGGAAGCTCCTGCTCAGGGAAGTCAGGGGAAAGGTTCAGACGTGTTGGACTCGCAAGACCAGTTGCGCTTTGAGCAGCTTGTGCTGCCGCATCTGGATGCAGCCTTTAACCTGGCTCGTTGGTTGTTGCGCAGCCGCGCCGACGCAGAAGACATCGCCCAGGAGGCTATGCTCCGCGCCTATCGCTTCTTCCGCGGTTACCACGGCGGAGACGCCCGCGCCTGGCTGCTACAAATTGTGAGGAACACCTGCTACACCTGGCTGGAGAAAAATCGTCCCGTGGAACAAATGACCGAGTTCAACGAAGAAGTCCATTTGCCCTCCAGCGCCACGCCGGAATCGCTCGCCATTGCCACCAACGATCGTGAACGCCTCACGCGCGCGCTCGAAACTCTTCACGCGCGCAACCGCGAAATTATCGTCCTGCGTGAACTCGAAGGCTGCTCATACAAGGAAATTTCCGCCATCACTTCGATTCCAATTGGCACCGTCATGTCCGCTCTGTCTCGTGCGCGCCGCCAACTGCAGATCGCGCTCGCCGCTCCCGATCGTGAGGAGGCCACTCATGGCTTGTGATCAATCGCGCACTCTGACTCATGCCTATCTCGACGGTGAGCTTGATCCCGTCCGCGCCGCGGAATTTGAACGCCATCTCGAACAATGCTCTGCCTGCATTTCCGAGCTTGATATCCAGGAATCGTTGCGCTCTTCCATCAAGCAGGCGCAACTCTATGAAAAGGCTCCTGCTTCTCTTCGAAAAAAAGTCCTAACAAATGTCCATCGCTCGGAGCCAACTCCCATTCGGCCTGCGCGTCCCTTGAGCACCTGGATTAGCGCCGCTGCCGCCATCCTTTTACTCGCGTGCGCGAGTTGGTTCACCATTCCTCGCCTGCACAATGTTGGCGATCAATCTGTAATTGCTGCGCAAATCGTCGACGCTCATTTGCGCTCGTTGCAACCCGGCCACCTGGTTGACGTTATTTCCACCGATCAGCACACCGTTAAGCCCTGGTTTGATGGCAAGCTGGACTTTGCTCCGCCCGTCTCCGATTTCGCCGCCGAAGGTTTCCCCCTTCAGGGCGGCAGGCTCGACGTCGTCCACGGCCGCACTGTCGCCGCGTTAGCCTACGGCCGCCGCAAACATCTCATCAGCGTGTTCATCTGGCCTGCCCCGCAACTAGATTCGGCCACTCATTCCGGCGCCCAACAGGGCTACAACTGGCTTATCTGGCAAGAAAATGGAATGCAGTTCTCCGCAGTCTCCGACGTTGCGTCCGCAGACCTCACTCAATTACACACTCTGTTCTCTCGCTGAGCACAATTCTCACTTTCCATTGCACAAATCAGGGTGCTTTCTTCCTTCGGCCCGATAACCTGCTGTAACTGCCATCGCGATTTTGAGTTTTGCCATGACCAATGTCCTGAATTATCAACTCTACGTTCTCGTCCTCTCCTTTTTCCTCCTGTGGCTCTCGGCTCGTGTCGGAATTACTCTGCGCAGGCTTCGTTTCCCTCTTGACGGGAGGGGAAGGTGAAGATTTCAGTGTAGTCATCGCCGCTGATCGTTTCCGTCTCGTTCCTCCTCATCGCCGACATCGACAGTCGCGCGGAGGCGTAATAACGTGTCACACCACAAAATCTGGTGAATCCCGGCGACTCTCTGCGCACTCCATGAAAATAGAGATGAATTTATTGCCGCCTTATCGCTCACCATTTCTTTATTTTACGTTGATCGTGCCTGTCATCTTCGAATGGATCGAGCAGTGATATGGATACGTCCCGGCCTTGTGAAACACAAAGGAATATTCTTCGCCGGTATCCAGCATTTCCGAAATAAAAACTTTGTCGGTGTTGAAAACTGTGTGCGCCATGCCATCATGATTGGTCCACGTCACCGTGGTGCCCGTGGGAATGTTCAAATTGGCCGGCTCAAATCCCGAACTTTCAATAAAAATCTGGGCGCTTTCCTCGTCCTGTCTCCGCCCAGCCATTTCTCCTGACGTTCCGGGCGCTGACAAGCATAGAATTCCGGCGGCCACTGCCCCTGCACAAAGTCTTGCAATAATTCTTTTCACCGTGCTTCCTCTCATGAGCGGCTCAATCCTGGCTTCTCGATAACTCTTCGATGCATCGCCCATTGCTTTCGAAGCTCCGTTACCAGTCCATTCTCTCAAATGGAGATTGCTTTTGGCGCTTGACATCGTCACCCCAGCGTCATATATTTCCTATTGGTTATACAACCTGACGGTTATATAAATGTCTTCCACCCAACTCGACGCCACGTTCTCCGCTCTGGCTGACCCTACTCGCCGCGCCATCCTCGCTCGCCTCTCTTCTGGCGAAGCTTCCGTCATGGAACTTGCCGAACCTTTCAAAATGTCCCAGCCCGCCATCTCCAAACACCTCAAAGTTCTCGAGCATGCTGGACTCATCTCTCGCGGTCGCGACGCTCAGCGCCGCCCTCGCCGCCTCGAAGCCAGCCCTCTCGCCGATGCCACGCAATGGCTTGAAAAATACCGCGAGCACTGGGAACGCCATTATCAGCAACTCGACGCTCTCCTGGAAGTGATGAAACTTAGCGATTCGAATTCCAGAAAAAAGAAGAAATCCGTCAAAAAAAAGGAGATCGCCTCTCATGAACGCCAAACCGAGTAATTCCCTGAAAGTCACTCTGCCCAATGATCTGGAAATCGTAATGACCCGCGAGTTCAACGCTCCGCGTCATCTCGTTTTTCGTGCGCTCACTACGTGCGATCTCATCAAGCAATGGCTCACCGGCCCTCCGGGCTGGATCATGGTCACCTGCAGCATGGATCTCAAGGTCGGCGGAAAATTTCGCTGGGTGTGGAACGGCACCAATTCAAAAGTGATGGGAATCAGCGGAGTGTTCCTGGAAATCAACGCGCCCGAGCGCCTGGTCAATACCGAACTTTTCGACGAGCCTTGGTACGAAGGCGAAGGCCATATCACTCAGGTCCTCACCGAAGAAAATGGCAAGACCACTCTCACCCTCACAACCCGCAGCATCTCGAAGCAAGTCCGCGACAACGTTCTGAAGTCTGGCATGGAACAAGGCGTTGGCATCAGCTACGACAATCTCGCTGCTTTGCTGGAAACCTTGTGAGCATGAATACTTGGAAAAGTATCGGCGCATTTTTCGCCGGTTTGCTGGCAACCGTCATTCTTTCTATTGGGACCGACATGGTGATGCACGCCACCGGCATCTTTCCGCCAATGGGCCAGCCGATGAACAATTCTCTCTTCACGCTAGCCACCCTATATCGCACCATCTACAGCATATTCGGCGCATATCTCACGGCGAGTCTCGCGCCCGCCCATCCCATGAAGCACGCACTGATTCTCGGCGCCGTGGGCACAGTCCTCGCCCTCATCGGACTCCTTGCCACCTGGAACAAAGGTCCAGAGTTTGGCCCCAAGTGGTACGCCATCGCTCTCGTCATACTGGCCATCCCACAATGCTGGCTCGGCGGCAAACTCCGGATTCTGCAACTGCATACGCCGGTCCCCGCCAAACCTTGAAACTGAATTCATCAATGAACAAAAACGAAGTCTTGAAACTCCTCCGGGAACGGGGAACACAACAGAGCATAGATGGCATGGCCCGTTACGGCATCCAGGCCCAACGGGCCTTTGGCGTTCCCATGGGCACTTTGCTCACACTCAGCAAGGGCCTGGGCAAAGACCACACCCTCTCACTCGCGTTGTGGCAAAGCGGCTGGTATGAGGCCCGCCTGCTGGCCGCTCTCATTGGTGATCCACAACGCGTAACGTCAGGGCAAATGGACGCGTGGGCCGCCAGTTTTGAAAGCTGGGCCGACTGTGACACCGTCTGCTTCAAGCTTTTTGATCAGACACCTCTGGCGTGGACGAAAATCCGCCCCTGGGCTGCTTCAAGAAAGCTGTTCGTCAAACGGGCCTCCTTTGCGCTACTGGCGTGCCTGGCTCTTCACGACAAGTCCGCTCCGGACAAAAATTTCCTCGCCTTGCTGCCCCTGGTCGCGCGAGGCGCGCGCGACCAGCGCAATTTCATTAAGAAATCGGTAAGCTGGGCTCTTCGCGCCATTGCCAGGCGTAACGAGAAACTGCGAACTCCCGCCACTGCATTGGCCAGGCGCCTGGCCTCGTCCGATTGGCCCGCCTGCCAATGGGTCGGCAAAGACGTTCTCCGCCAATTGCCGGCTCCCAAAAGTCGCAAGAAACGCGCGCGCCCGCCTGCGTAAGCGAATCATCGGGTTTCGTTCTGCCGTCAATTCGTAGGCAGGCTGCTGCGATACCGCGCGAAAGCTTCACTGGTATAGAATGGCCGCCCTGTGGAGGTTCCAGTGACAGGCCCTCGGAGGTACGTGATGCGCCGGCTTTTTCTCTTGGTCCTATTTCTGTCAGCGTCAGTTTCCGCCCAGTCCCCAAAAGCGCCTGATGTCGCGCCCTTCCTAACCGTTGACTCCCGTGTCTTTGTTCTCAATCACGTCCGGGTCATCGACGGCACTGGTGCCGCGCCGGCCGAAGACCAGGCAATCGTTGTAGCCCACGGCAAAATCCAGTCCATTTCGCCCGCGGCTTCGGCGCAATTCCCCCAGGATGTGAAAATTCTCGACTGTTCCGGCTTCTCCGTAATCCCCGGTCTGGTCGGAATGCACAATCATCTTTTCTACACCAATTCCGCCGCCATCCAGTCCCGCAACGGAAGGCTCGAAGAGCCCGGCTTCCTGGTCGCTGAACTCGCCTACACCGCTCCTCGCCTGTATCTCGCCGCCGGCGTCACGACCATGCGCACCACCGGCAGCGTCGAGCCTTACAGCGATCTCAAAATCAAAAATCGCATCGACGCAAACCTCATGCCGGGCCCAAGTATTGACGCCACTGCTCCTTATCTTGAAGGGACGCCCACTTTTGTCGGACAAGTTCACGAATTAAGCGGCCCGGACGACGCAAGGCAGATGGTCGATTTCTGGCACGGGCAAGGCATGACCTCGTACAAGGCCTATATGAACATCACGCGCGCCGAGCTTGGCGCCGCGATCCAGGCCGCCCACGCCCACCACGAAAAAATCACAGGCCACCTATGCTCGGTCACTTGGCACGAAGCCATCACTCTCGGCATCGATGATCTCGAACACGGCCCGGTTTTCGCAGACACGGGTTTCGTCACAGACAAAAAGCCCGACGTTTGCCCATCCGGTGGCGAAAAATCCTGGCTGAATGTGGATATTGCTTCTCCGCAGGTGCAGCAGCTCATTCAAGATCTCGTCTCGCATCACGTTGCCGTCACCTCAACGCTTCCCGTCATGGAAGCTGGTGTCCCGGGCCGTCCCCAGCTTCAGCCGCGCGTTCTCGCCGCTCTCTCCGGCGATTCTGCGCAAAACTACCTCACCGCGCGCGCTGGCATTCCGCTTGATTCCCCAATGACCGCACTCATGCGCAAAGAAATGGATTTCGAAGTTGCCTTCGTTAAAGCTGGTGGACTATTGCTCAACGGTCCAGATCCTACCGGCAACGGCGGCGCGCTCCCCGGCTTCGGCGATCAACGTGGTGTCGAACTCTTGGTCGAAGCAGGTTTCACGCCTCTTGAAGCCATTCACATCTCCACGCAAAATGGCGCCATCTTTCTCGGCCGCCAGGACACGATCGGCTCCCTCGCTCCCGGCAAACAAGCAGACCTGGTCCTCATCAAAGGCGACCCTTCCAAGAAAATAAGCGACATCGAAAATGTGGAAACGGTTTTCAAAGCAGGACTAGGCTACGATTCGCAAAAACTGATCGACAGTGTTCGCGGCCAGGTTGGCATCCGCTGAGGAGTAAAACTATTCGTAGCGCAGTGCGATCATGGGATCGACTCGGGTAGCCCGTCGCGCCGGAATATATCCCGCCAGTACTGCCACACCCGCCAAGATCGTGGCCACAACGATCAACGTGGCTGGGTCACCTGGCCTAACACCAAACAACATATGTCCCACTGCCCGCGAAGCCGCCAGCGCACAAGGAATTCCCACGAGTAAACCGGTTCCCGTCAGTAGCAACGTCTCGCGCAGCACCATCCCGAAAATTTCTCCACGCGAAGCGCCCAACGCGACCCGCACTCCAATTTCCCGTGTCCGCCGCGACACCGAATACGAAATCACTCCGAATATGCCCGTCGCTGCGAGCACGAGCGCCATTCCCGCAAACAATCCCAATAAATAGGTCCGGAACTTCGGCTGGGCCACCGAGGTCATCATCGCTTCCGACAACAGCGCCACTCCCGTCACCGGCAAATCTTTGTCCATCAGCTGCACATCCTTGCGTATCGTTCCCGCCACATTGGCCATTCCTAAATTACTCTTCACCACCAGCACCGCCCCCGGCAATGGCGACTGCGCATACGGGACATACATCATTGCTCCCGGCTCGCGTTCAAGCGTCGCATCTCGCACATCACCCACCACCCCCACAATTTCACGGAAATCTCCGGCATCCGGCGGAAATCCAAACAGCAAGCGTTTGCCAACCGGATTTTGTCCGGCGAAATACGTCTTGGCCATTGCCTGACTGATGACTGTCACTCGCGCCTTGTCCATGGCATCATGCGCATCAAAAACTCTTCCCGCCACCAGTGGAATCCCCATCACCCGGAAATATTCAGGGCTGGCTGCTACATAATCTGCGGTTCGCGATTCGGCGGCGGACTGCGGTGGCGCTCCTGCAATGTCAAACGTCAGATTCACCCGGCCATCCGCCAGTGGCAGCGGAATCGCCACCGCCGTGTCTTTCATTCCCGGCTCGGCCTGCACCCGCTTCAATAATTCCTGCGCAAAGGCGCTCCACTTTTCCGGCGTCGCATACTGTGTGCGCGGCAGTGAAACTTCCGCCTTCACCATGTTCTGCACCTCAAATCCCGGACTCACCGCCAGCAATCTTGAAAAACTCCGCAGCAACAATCCCGCCATCACGAGCAAAACCATCGCCAGCGCCACTTCCGCCGCCGCTAGAAAACTTCGCGCCCGCCGCCGGCCGCCGCTCTCCCCCGACCGGCCATCTCCCTCGCGCAAACTCTCAATCACATTGGCCTTGGCCGCAAAAAATGCCGGTGCCAGTCCGAACACACAACTGGCCACCGCCGAAAGCGCCAACGCAAATGCCAGCACCACTCCATCCACTCGTACGCCGTCCGCCAGCGGCAGTGAAGCCGGCAACAACACCGTCAGCGCTCGCACTCCCGCATAGGCAAAAAGGACTCCGGCGACTCCGCCCAGCAACCCCAACACCAGATTCTCGCTCAGCAGTTGCCGTACGATTCTTCCGCGACCCGCTCCCATCGCCGTTCGCACCGCCATCTCGCGCGTCCGGGCCGTTGCCCGCGTCAAAAGTAAATTCGCGATGTTGGCGCAGGCCATCAGCAGCACCAGCCCCACCGCTCCCAGCAAAACCAGCAACGCCGTCTTCACATCGCCCACGATCATCTGCTGCAGCGGGATCATGCGACTCGCCCAACCAGAATTTTCTGCCGGAAACTCCGCCTCCAGTCGCGTGCTGATGGCCTCCAGTTCCGCCTCGACCCGCTCCATCGAAACTCCGGGCCTCACTCTCCCGGTAACTTGCAGCCAGTGCCCGCCTCTCCGTTCCATCCATTTCCCAAACAGCGGATCGTTCACCAGCGGAACCCATATCTGTTCGCTTTTGGTAATTTCCGGAAAGCGAAACGCCGCCGGCATCACGCCTACCACGGTAAAAGCCACCTTATCCAGATTGATCGATTGCCCGATTATTTTTTCATCCGCGCCGAATTGTCCGCGCCACAAATTTTCGCTCAGCATCACCACTGGCGGAGCGCCCGTTCTGCCGTCTTCAGCAAGAAAAATTCTTCCTGAGAGTGGCTTCGCGCCAAACACCGAGAAAAACTCCGGCGTCACTACCGACGTGTCCACAACCGTGGGCTCCCCATGCCCCGTCAAAGTCAGTTGATGTCGCTGTGCTCCGGCCATGCCGCTGAACACTGTGTTTTGCTTCCGCACTTCTTCAAAATTTAAGTATGACCAGCCCGTTTTTGCCGACGAATCCTTCTTCTGCTCCTGAAACACATTAAAAAGCTGCTGCGCATTCGCATATGGCAATGGCTTCAGCAGTACCGCATACACCACGCTAAAAATCGCCGTGTTCGCTCCCACTCCGAGAGCCAGCGTCAGCACCGCCACCACCGTAAATCCCCAATTTCTCCGCAGCATCCGCAATCCATAGCGGATGTCCTGCGCCAACTCTTCCATCCACTGCCAGC
>Ga0193716_1000040_pt1 | contig 80590 bp, 63 predicted proteins | sample U2c1metaG_FD_145901 | JGI IMG/M metagenome (GOLD analysis project Ga0193716, IMG submission 145901) | Soil microbial communities from a riparian zone of the East river system, Colorado, United States - U2c1 | ecosystem: Environmental > Terrestrial > Soil > Riparian zone | place: USA: East River...
CGCCGATGTTGACATAACTGGGCATCAGAACGACGTTTCTTGCCAGATAGGCGCCATAGCGGGCTACGGCATGTGGTACCGCGCGTACGCCGAGGTCTTTATAGTTCTTCTTCAGCAACATTTTGTCATAGAATTCAAAGGGAGCGAGATCCCAGGTCTGCATCTGCTGAATGCCGAAATACATGAGGATTGCCTGCTTCACCCACTCATTTACCTGCCATCCACCTTCTCCGGGGCTTGCCACGCGAAGGCGGCCTTTGTCTACTTCTTCGATCACGGCCCGCACCGCATCCGCATATTTTATGTCTTTTAACAATTCGCGGTTGGCCCAGGCTTCCGCGATCAGTTGTTTCAATTCCATTGCCAATTTTTGCGCGAAGTTAATACATGATGGGCATTTTTCCGGAGTTAGGGTATATTTGCGGCCCGGCCCGGTTATGGGACGTAATAAGTTATGGAATTTGAAAAGGACATAGAAAGCTGTCTCGCTGTTCTGCAGGTTGGCGGGCTTATTCTTTATCCCACGGATACGGTCTGGGGCATTGGCTGTGATGCCACGAATGCCGAAGCTGTCAGCATGGTCTATGCCCTCAAGCAGCGGGTTGCGACGAAAAGTCTTATCGTGCTGATGGCTGATGAGCGGGATGTGTTGAAATATACCAGTCAGCCTGACCTTCGGGTCTTTGATTTTTTGCAGACGGTGAGCAAGCCGACTACGGTAGTTTATGAGGGAGCGATAGGGCTTGCGGATAACCTGGTCAATGAAGATGGGACGGTGGCGATACGGCTGGTGGAGGAAAATTTTTGCAGGCATTTGATCAAGCGATTTCGGAAACCTTTGGTTTCTACATCTGCGAATATATCGGGCGAGGCGTCGCCGGCTTTTTTTCGGGAAGTTGATTCGCGTATTATTGATGGGGTGGATTATGTTGTTGAGTATCGGCGGGATGATGAGACGGTGAGGGAGCCTTCGGCTATTGTGAGGTGGAATGGGGATGGGGGTGTTACGGTTATTCGTCCCTGAGGTTGTTTTTTTGTAAGTTTGCCCCCGTGCAGAAATTCCTTGTTATCCAAACGGCGTTTATTGGCGATGTGGTCCTGGCGACTGCGTTGATAGAAAAATTACATGCTTTTTTCCCGGATGCGCGTATTGATTTTTTGGTGCGGAAGGGCAATGAGGGGTTGCTGGCGGGGCATCCGTGGCTGAACCAGGTATTGGTATGGGATAAGAAGAAAGGCAAGTTGAAGAATCTCTGGGCCATGGGGGGAAGGATACGGAGGACCCAGTATGATAAGGTGATAAATGTACAGCGTTTTGCGGCTACGGGCCTCCTGACGGCGTTTTCGGGGGCTAAGGAGACAATCGGTTTTGATAAGAATCCGCTTAGCAGGTTGTTTAGTAAGCGGGTGCCGCATATTGTGAGTGTGCCGGAGCGGGCGGGTGAAGGGGTGCCGGAGGGGGGCAGCTCGGTGAATGCGCCGCTGCATGAGGTTGATCGGAACCAACTGCTGATCCGGGATTTTACGGATGATCGGCCCGCCAAACCACGGCTTTATCCTACGGCTGGGGATGAAGAAAAGGTGAGACCCTATAAAGTGGGCCAGTATATAACGATGTCTCCGGCTTCAGTATGGTTCACCAAACAATATCCGAAGGAAAAATGGGTCGAATTTTTACGCGTCTTGCCTGTAGAATATACGGTGTATCTGCTGGGAGGGCCGGCCGATAGGGAGCTTTGCCAGTATATTGGCGAAGAAACGGGAAGGGGGAAGGATCTCAGTGGCCAGCTGAGCTTTCTTCAGTCCGCGGCGCTGATGAAGGGCGCGGTCATGAACTATGTCAATGACTCGGCACCGATGCATTTTGCCTCTGCGGTGAATGCGCCTGTTACGGCAGTGTATTGTTCGACGATCCCGGGTTTTGGTTTTGGGCCGCTATCGGATATAAAATTTATCGTGGAAATAAAGGAGCCGCTAGACTGCCGTCCCTGTGGTCTGCACGGCTATAAGGCCTGTCCCCGGGGACATTTTAACTGCGCTTATAAAATTGAGGAGGCGCAACTTTTACAAACTTTAATAACTTCGCGCCCAGCCGACCCGTTGCGGCCAACAAATAACTAATGCCCCCAATGGACATTAATTGCACAGAACGCGAGTTATTCATATTCCAAAAGATAGCCCAGGCAGCCGCAGACCTGCGACAGCCCGCCTGGCTTATCGGAGGATTTGTACGTGACAAGTTGATCGGCCGGCCTACGAAGGATGCGGACATCGTTACTGTCGGAGATGGCATTGCGCTGGCTCATAGGGTAGCCGAGCTGCTTAATCCCCGGCCATCTGTTTCCTTTTTTAAGAATTTTGGCACGGCCCAGATCAAATGGAACGACTGGGAGATAGAATTTGTCGGCGCGCGTAAAGAGAGCTACAGGTCCGAATCGCGTAATCCGGATGTCGAACCCGGAACTATCGAGGACGACCAGCTTCGCCGGGACTTTACCATCAATGCAATGGCTATCAGTCTGAACGCTATTGATTATGGCCGGCTTATCGATCCTTTCGACGGGCGCAACGACCTGCAGGAGCGCATCATCCGGACACCGTTGGACCCGATCAGCACCTTTAGCGATGATCCCTTGCGAATGATGCGGGCTACACGTTTTGCCGCCCAGCTTAATTTTACCATTGCGGACGATACCCTGGATGCTATTGCTGCCGATGCCCACCGAATAAAGATCATCTCTCAGGAGAGAATCACCGATGAGATGAACAAGATCATCCTTGCGGATAAGCCTTCCATCGGGTTTGACCTGCTTTATCGGACGGGTCTGCTGAAGATCATCTTCCCTCAAATGGTCGATCTTGCCGGGGCGGAGTATATCGACGGTATGGGGCATAAGGATAATTTCTACCACACATTACAGGTGCTGGATAATATAAGTCCCAATACCCCCGATCTCTGGCTGCGATGGGCGGCTATTCTGCACGACATCGGGAAACCCGCCACAAAGAAATTCGAAAAGGACCATGGCTGGACCTTTCACGGGCATGAGGTCGTCGGCGGCCGGATGGTGCCAAAGATCTTTACCCGGCTGAAATTGCCGCTGAACGAGAAGATGCGTTTTGTCCGTAAGATGGTGGAATACCATTTGCGTCCTATAAGTCTGACGAAGGAGAATATTACAGATTCGGCGATCCGTCGTCTACTATTTGATGCGGGTGACGATATCGACTCACTGATGACTCTTTGCGAGGCGGATATTACATCGAAGAACAAACAAAAGGTCCGTCGTTATCTCGAGAATTTTGAGATGGTTCGTCAACGGCTGAAGGAGGTGGAGGAAAAAGACAAGGTTCGCAACTGGCAACCACCCATCACCGGTGAAATGATCATGGAGAGGTTTGGCCTGCCGCCGGGCCGCGCGGTCGGGGAGCTCAAAAACGCCATCAGAGAGGGTATTCTTGACGGCATCATCGAAAATAATTACCAATCTGCGTACGAATACATGATGAAAAAGGCAGCCGAGATGGGACTAGTATAATTAATGAATTTGTGTATCTTGTGACCTTTAAATTGCATATTAGTCATGGCGATATTGAAATTTCGGGTATATTTTGAGGAAGACGATAGCATTTACAGGGATGTGGCAGTACGACATAAGCAGCACTTTTTGCAACTACACCAAATTATCCTGAAGGCTTACGAGTTCGACAGTAAGCACCAGGCTACCTTTTATCGCAGCAATGACAACTGGCAGCGGGGAAGGGAGATCTCACTGGATAGATACGATAAGGCCTATAAAGCCGATCCTTTGCTGATGGCGGAGACCACCATCGGCTCGGAGATCTTCGATCCCAATCAGAAATTTGTCTACGTATACGATTTTGTCAAGAACTGGAGCTTCCTGGTGGAGCTGATCAACGTGTCCAAAGAAGAAAGCGGCAAACTGGAATATCCTGCCGTTATCAAGTCTGAAGGTATCCCGCCGTCCCAATATGGCACCAAGGGTCTTGTGGGCGACAAACTCACCGAGATCGAAGAGAAATATGACCTGACCAAAGGCACCGAGGGGTTTGGTTTGATAGGAGCCAGCGGCGAAGCGGAGGTTGACTCCGAGGCCGATGCCGACACGGATTCCGAATCTGAAGAAGAAGAGGGTGGTGCGGTAGATCCCGGCGCAGGGGAAGATGAATAATACTGTTATAATCATCGTGGGGCCAACTGCCGTTGGAAAAACGGCAGCTGCTGTTCGTCTCGCGCAGCAATTGCATCCACAAACAAAAATCATCTCTGCTGATTCGCGGCAGTGTTATCGCGAGCTCAATATCGGTGTGGCAAAACCATCTCCTTCCGAACTTAGTGCTGTTCCCCATTATTTTATCGACTCCCATTCTATAGCTGAAGAGGTCAATGCAGCGGTTTATGAGAAACTGGCGCTGCAATGGGCCGATGAGATCTTCGCCACTTCGAACTATGCCGTCATGGTTGGCGGGACGGGGCTTTACATAAAAGCGTTTGCCGAGGGGCTCGATGATATCCCTCCGGCCGATGAATCCATCCGATTGCATTTGCAGCAGAATTATGAGACCCTGGGGATTGGCTGGCTGCAGCAAGAGATCTTGAAGTATGATCCTGAATATTATTCGACCGGGGAGATCCTGAATCCGCAACGACTGATGCGGGCTCTGGAAGTAAGGCTGACTACGGGGCAGTCTATTTTGTCTTTTCGCAGCCGCGAGGCCCGGGTTCGGCCTTTTAACATAAAAAAAATAGGAATTGAAATACCCAAGGAAGAGCTGCATCAGCGGATCCATGACCGAGTAGATCGAATGATGGCCGATGGGTTATTGGAAGAGGTTCGGTCTCTGTTGCCATATCGGAGGCACAACGCCTTGCAGACAGTGGGATACCGGGAGCTGTTTGAATACCTGGATGGGACATGTACGCTGGAGACCGCGGTTACGAATATCAAAACCAACACCAGGCAATATGCCAAACGCCAGCTGACCTGGTTTCGCCGTGACCGGTCGACGGTATGGATGCCGCCGGACGCGGCTTTTCCCATTTAGGGACGTGGGTGAAATATAACCAAATAGTAATATTGTCTTAACACAGATTACCCCAAATTTTGCATCACTAAAATCCCAAGTGTGGTTCAAAACCTGCATAAGTTAATAGCAAGGGAATTCGGAGATGATTTTTTATGGGGCGTGGCAATGGCCGCCACGCAGAATGAGGGGGCCTGGAACAGCTATGGTAAGGGGCCTTCTATCTGGGATAATTTCTCCCGCCGGCAGGGCAAGATCAAGGGTGGTGGGAAGCCAACAATCGCCTGCGACTTTTATCACCGTTATAAGGACGATATACTGCTGGCCAAGGCGCTGGGGTTTAAAGTATTTCGGTTCTCTCTGAACTGGTCGAGGATCTTACCTGAGGGGATTGGCCGGGTCAATAAAGAAGGCGTTGCATTCTATCATAAGGTCATTGACGAGTGTCTTAAGCTGGGGCTTACTCCCTATGTGACGTTGTATCACTGGGACCTGCCTGTGGCGCTGGAAAAAGAAGGCGGCTGGACGAGTCACCTGATGCTGAAATGGTTTACGCGTTTTGCGACTTTTTGTGCGGAGGAATTTGGCGATAAGGTAAAGGACTGGATCGTCCTTAATGAGCCGTTTGGTTTTACCAGTCTCGGGTATATGCTGGGGCGCCATGCGCCGGGCAGGATGGGGCTTTCGAACTTTTTGCCGGCCATTCATCATGCTGCGCTGGCGCAGGCTGAGGGTGGAAGGATCCTGCGCGACAAAGTTCCTGGCGCACACATCGGTACCACTTTTTCTTGTTCGGAGATAGTGCCTTATACGAACTCTACCGAGGATATTCAGGCTGCCAAGCGTATGGATATACTGATGAACCGGCTTTTTATCGAGCCGGCACTGGGTCGGGGTTATCCCCGGGAGGACTTCAAGTTCCTGGAGCGGTTGGAACTGCATAACCGGAGCTGGAAATATACCGAGCGAATGACGTTCAATTTCGACTTCATCGGCATACAAAATTATTTTCCACTTGTCATTCGGTACAATCCTCTTATCCCGATCGTTCAGGCGTCGGAGGTGAAGGCGTCTACCCGTAAGGCGCCAGCTACAGCGATGGGATGGGAGATCAATGGGGACAGTTTTTATAGGCTGCTCAAGCGTTTCTGGCTGTATGGAGGGGTGAAAGAGATCATTGTCAGCGAGAGTGGGGCAGCCTTCAAGGATGAACTTGTCAACGGGGCAGTGGATGACCAGGGGCGGATCGATTATTTTCAGGAATATCTCCTTGCGGTGTTGAAAGCCAAGAAGGAAGGGGTCAACATAAAGGGATATTTTGCCTGGACGCTTATGGATAATTTTGAATGGGCGGAAGGTTATAGGGCCCGTTTTGGGCTGATCCACGTAGATTTTGAGACGCAGCTGAGGACGATAAAGAATTCGGGGTATTGGTTTAGGGATTGGCTGAGCGCCTAACCGCCCGGAGGGCGGTTGTCCGAAGGACAGACATGGGCCCCGTTTAGGTTGCGTCAGCAACCGTAAGCAGAGCGTGACCTTGATCACTCAGCCAATCCGTGGGTGGCCTACCGGAAATCCCGGTTAATAGCATTACTGAACGTCTTGGTGCTCCAGCCACCGCCGACGATGATCCTTCTCTCGGTCATCAACGGATCATTGCGGTCCATTTTATCGGCCAACTGGAAGGCTGCGACGAAACCTCTTTTTCTCAACTCAGGCAGGGCCTGGGGATTCCACAAACCAAAAGGGAATGCGAAATAGCGTATAGGCGAGCCGGTGATGGCTTCCAATTGTTTTGTGGGTTTGTCGATCTGGGTCACCCAATCCTGGCCCTGGTACTTGCGTACGTTGTGGTGGTCCCAGGTATGGCTGCCGATGACATTGCCGGCGTTGAATAATTCCTTCACCTGGTCTTTTGTCATATAATGCGGCAGTCTGTTAAGAGACACCGTCATTATGAAAAAAACGCCTTTGAAGCCATACTTCTTCATCTCGGGCCAGGCGACGGTATATTGATCCTCGTCGGTATCGTCAAAGGTCAGCATGATGGGTTTGCTGGGGAGGGCGGCGCCTTTCGTGAGATAGGCGTAGAGCTGATCCGGCAGGATGGTATGATAACCGCTGTCGTGCAGCATCTTCAGCTGTGCCCGCAGGTCGGCCGGGGGCATGATATAATCTTTTGAAACTTTTGAGTCGGTTGCTTTCCAGTCGCGGATCTGGTGATAACAGAGGATCGGCACTTCTTTGCGGCCGAGGATCACGGACGGCGCTGGTGGTTTTTCGTTGGGTTGAGCGTGGGAGGTGGCAAACAATAATACTCCAAGACCAAGGCTAACAAAGTTCTTCATCATAGCTTTTAAGAATAATAGAATTGAATTATAGGAAATCTCCGTAGTAACGAACAGTCGGGTAAATTATTATATATGTATGGCCTCCATCATTTCTTCGAGCCAGCGCTGGTCTTCTGTGTCAAAGGCGTCGAGGTCAGCGCTGTCGGCGTCGAGAACGCCGAGGACTTCGCCGTTGCGGATGATGGGAACGACTATTTCGGACTTTGACAGGCTGCTGCAGGCAATGTGCCCCGGGAACGCTTCCACGTCGGGTACGATAAGGGTTTTTGCCTGTTCCCAGCTGGTGCCGCATACGCCTCTACCCTTACGGATGCGGGTGCAGGCTACGGGGCCCTGAAATGGTCCTACAACCAGCTCGCCATTCTTTACCATATAGAATCCGACCCAGAGCCAGCCGAATTGTTCTTTGAGTGCGGCGGCGACGTTAGCCAGGTTGGCTACGAGGTCTGTTTCGCCCTCCATGAGGGCCTTTACCTGCGGCAGCAGAGCGATGTAGCGCTCGGTTTTGCTGCCTTCGACGATAGTTAAATCTTCTGCCATTGAACAAAGGTAAATCTTCGCTCCCAATTTCCGGGTTTCGGGGTGTTTTGCATATATTTAGCACCCTAATTAATGAACATGAGAAAAACCCTTGTCCTTTCAACACTACTTTCTTTACACGCAATTGTATTTTCCCAAACTGACCCGCATACCGGATTGCGACCGGGGCGGCAAGCTGCTGCTGCGGCGGCGGGTGCTGCGGTGTCTGACACTATTTATGTATTGCGTCCTGACCGGGTATTTGATGGGGAGCAGGTGCATGAAGGCTGGATGGTCGTCGTTCATGGTTCCGTCATAGAGCAAGCGGGTGCTGCAGCCACCGTAAAAGTGCCTTCGGGGGCTGTCTTGCTGGAGCTGAAAGGTGCCACTCTTTTGCCCGGGCTGATCGAAGGGCATAGTCACCTGTTCTTACATCCTTATAATGAGGTGCCCTGGAATGACCAGGTATTAAAGGAATCGCGTGCCGAGCGTACGGCCCGGGCGACGGTTCATGCGCGGGCTACTTTGTTGGCGGGGTTTACCACTACACGTGATCTGGGTACGGAGGGAGCGATGTACGACGATATCGGTTTGAAGCAGGCTATCGAAAAGGGAGTAATTCCCGGTCCGCATATTCTTGCTGCTACGCGGGCCATTGTGGCTACGGGGAGTTATGGTCCGAAGGAGCTGAGCTACGATTATGAATCACCGCATGGGGCGGCAGAGGCGGATGGAGTGGAAGGGCTGACAAAGGAGATCAGGACTCAGATCGGCAAGGGGGCGGATCTGATCAAAATATATGTAGACTATCGCTGGGGCGTTAACGGGCAGGCGGCCCCCACTTTTACGGTGGAGGAGTTGAAAAAAGCTGTCGAGGTTGCGGGCAGTGCGGGAAGGCTGGTGGCCGTTCATTCCTCCACTACGGAGGGGATGAGAAGGGCTATTGAGGCTGGGGTGGCGACAATCGAACATGGGGAGGGAGGGAATCCTGAACTCTTTGCGGCTATGAAGGCCAAAGGAATCGCGCTTTGTCCTACGTTGGCTGCCGGGGATGCCGTCTCTCAGTATCGGGGCTGGAAGAAGGGAATCGATCCTGAGCCTCATAGTATTACGGAGAAGAAGGCGAATTTTCGCCAGGCTATGGCCTCGGGAGTCGTGATCTGTATGGGTGGGGATGTCGGTGTTTATACGCATGGTGACAATGCGAGGGAAATGGAAGACATGGCGGAATATGGGATGAAACCGATCGATGTGTTGCGGTCGGCTACTTCGGTCAACGCGGATGTGTTTCGGATAAGTAATAAGGTGGGGAGGATAAAGGCGGGGTTATTGGCGGATCTACTTGTTGTCGAAGGTGATCCGACGGCAAATATATCGGTGGTGAGGAAGGTGAAGTGGGTGATGAAGGAAGGAATAATTTATCGGGTCAATTGATTTATCAGCTCTGCGTGTTCGGGATATTGCTGGGATAGTGCGGCTCTGTCGGCCAGTTCGAAGTCTGCGAAATCAAAGCCTGGTGCTACGGTACAGCCTACCAGTGCGTATTCGCTACCTGGCGCGGGAACGGAGGCGAACCAGCTTCCGGCCTTTACAACGGTCTGAAAGCATTCCCCTTTTTCGGGGTTGGTACCGAGGAGATGTGTGATCAGTCGACCGTTGTGACTTATTTCGTGAACCAATAAGGGGTCTCCGAAGTAAAAATGCCAGACTTCATCGGAAGCGATGCGGTGAAAGGCGGAGAACTGGCCTGATGCGAGCAGGAAATAGATACTTGTGGAGGCGTTGCGGTCGCCCTGAAAGAAGACGGGAAGGACGGTACGTGAGATGGTCAGCTCTGACCGATAGGTCTCCCGGAAAGCGCCGCCTTCGACGTGTTGGGTCAGCTGCAATTTTTTTATCCAGTAGGAAGCGTCAGGTCGCATAATGAATGGGTCGATGTTCGATTCAGTGTAGTCCGGATCAACGTTCTATTCTCACATGGGGAGCTGCGTACACGTCGGCCAGGGAATCCCTGATATGTGTGGTGTCGCGGATCGTCGCTGCGATGGGGAAGTAAAGCTTGAAATAAGCCGAATCTTTTTGTTCCATTTTTATATTCAGCTGATAACCCAATAATTGATTATATCGCCGGAGGGCGCGGTTCTTATTAGTAGTTTCGAGAATGACGAATCGGAAGAGGCTTTGATCACCTGTCGGGACCGGGTTTGCGGCGACCGGGGGAGGCGTAACTGGCTGAGAGGTTGGCTGGGTGCTGGCAGGGGCGGCGACTTTCGCTGCTGTGTCGGTTTTGCCAGTTGTGGCTGCTGTCCCGTTGGTGTCTCCGGCGGTAGTTGTTGTTGTGGAATCGGTGCGGGGTGCGGCAGCCTCGGGGATTACCGTAGCTTTGTTTTCCGCGGTTGGCTCCACATAAGTATTGCGTTTGTAGAGGTAGTAACCTCCCCATCCGATGACGATGAGTCCGCCGATCAGTCCGACCAGCAGGAGCATCTGGCGGCTGTTGCTGCTACCTGTCTCTTGTTGGCGGGGGGCTTCATCGAAAGAGGTGCTTTTCCGCTCGGCGTTGGGATCTTCGATCTTTGCCACCATGTAGTCACCGGGTGTAAAGTCCAGTTTCCCTTCTTTATTTTTTACGAGGGTGCCTATTCCCTCCAGGTAGAACATTTTGCCGATGTTGAGCAGCTGGCGGCCGGTCGTAAGATAAAAGTCCAGGTCGGCCGAGACCAGGGACTTCATTTTGCCGGTGTGTTCTTTGATAAAAAGGATAAGGGCCTCATCGGCGACGGCTATGTTCGCATTTTTGAAAGTGATCCCCGAAGCCGGAACTTGACCTATCCGGTCCGATTCCTGCGGGATTACCGCTCCGGCATCCAGCGTAAAACTTCCGATACCGGGCAGGTCCAGCTTTCTGGTCTGATACAAAAATTGCGACAGGAGTTGTGGTAATTTCAAACCATGGATTTTGTTACAGGCTAAGGTAGAAAAACTTCTTCGTAAATCATTGGAAATGAAATTTTCTTCGTTTACCTGCCTACCTTTGTCCCATGCTTAGTAAGGAAGAAAACGACTTTATCCTGTATTGGGAGAGAAACCGGCTTCGGCAGAAGAAGCTGTTCCGCCAGTTTTTGGTGGGGATCCCCATTGGGCTGTTGTTTGTGATCCCTACCGTGATAAGTTTTACCTCCGGGTGGTATAAGAGAGCTGATATGGAGGCGAATAGTGCGGATTTTAACCCGATGGTGCTTTTTGTGGCGTTGCTGCTGATCGTGGGGTTTACGGCGATATTTTATCAGCGATGGAAGTGGGATCAGTATGAGCAGCGGTTTCGGGAGCTGGTGGCGAGGAGGGATAGGGATGCGGGGGGGGCTGGTGCGCCAGAGGCAGTAGCCGGGGCTCCGGATCAGCCTGATTCGGGGGGAGGAGAGGACGCGGGGACTGCCCCCGATTTGTGGTCTTCTGAGGCCAAAAATTGAAAGAAATTAAAAAAGATCAGTTTTTTTTAATTTCCTTGCAGCAATTCGAATTTATGTGTTGTCTAATTTATCGGGGACTTTATTTGCGTAAAAAATAGGAATGAGGTATCTACTTGGGTGTTTAGCTTTGATTGTCTTGTGTTTAGGCTCGTGTTCAAAGAAAAAATGTGATTATAGGGACGATGGTATAGTAGCACCGAAGACTGAACAGGACGCCGTCAAGAAATACCTTGATTCTGCTGGAATAACAGCTACTTTACACGCAAGAGGGTTCTATTACAAAATTGACAGCGGAGGGATAGGTACGGGTCCAAATCCCGGGGTGTGCACAGAGATCACTGTAGCATATATCGGGACGCTTACCAACGGGGCTGTATTTGACCAACAGACAAGCTATGCCACCCAATTATCAAACCTTATCGATGGCTGGCAGCAGGGTGTACCCCTGATTAAAAAAGGCGGAAGGATATGGTTGTTTATACCACCTTCCCTGGGTTATGGTCCACAGGCCATTTCTGCAGGAAACGTCACAATTCCGGCTTCTTCCATCCTGATTTTTGATATACATCTGCTTGATGTGCAGTAACCATGAACTACCTGCTACGAGCCCGGTTAACCTCCGGGCTTTTTTTTGCGTTTTATTTCCAGGGACTCCAGTTGTGCAAGCAAGGTTTCGAATTTGTTGTCAAGGATGTCTTCCAGCTTCTTTTCCAGCCGGTAAATTTCCATTGAGATTTGTTGGTGGCTTTCCATTAACCGAGCGCATTTATTTTCCAGGTCTTTGACCCTGTCATTATACCCAAGGTTTTTGTACTCAGGATCATTTTCTCTCAAAATATTGTCTTTCCTGAGCTGTTGCAATTCTTCTTCAAAGGCGGTATAAAATTTTTGCAGAAAAGTGTGAGTGATGGGGATGCGGCCATTGATATAGCTGCTATAACTGGACTTGCTTATTCCCATTAACACAGCGATTTGGGCATCGTTGTATGGAAGAATTCTTCTGTCCTGCTCAAATCTTCTAATGCGTATGTTATCAACTCGCTTGCTCACATCCTAAAGTTTATAAAATGGTTTTAAAAAGTTGACAAAAAATTTGCAATTTTCGTTTTGACCCCTTAGCTTTGTGCCCAACAGGCGGGCACAAGCCCTTAAGCAATAGGACTTGCTATCTGCCTGAAACCTTAAAATTCCTGCTGTTTCAATTTTTCAAGGAAATAGCGGGCTTACGGTCTTTGCCTGCTGTTCCAACCTTCTATTTAATGAGTAAATAAAAGGTCGCTATATGAAAAAACAGCAACGTTGTCGGGAATGCGGGAGGCGCATGACCGAGATTTACTGGCAAAGAAGGCAAGCTCGTCGGACGGTCCGGGCAATAAAGTTGCTTCGAATAAAAAAATCTCCACTCTCTTTACAGAGAAAATGGAATAACTATTCGAACCTCGGCCGTCGGTTTCAATTCTGGATTTGCAAGCGATGTCGCCTGAAGAAAAAGAAATGAAACTTTGTTCCGATCAATTGAAACCAGTAGTCAATCTGCTGGTTTTTTTATTTTAATGCGGACTTATTCGACTACGTAAAAGTATAAAACTTTTCTCAAAACTTAATGTAAACTTGGCTAAAAAAGTTGACATAGTACGTGTGAAGCAATTCTATCGGGAAAGAAACAGCCTGGAACATTATAATGACGGAGAGATAGGGCGCAGAATGGGGCTGACAAAATCAAGCTATAGCAGTTACGTTAATGGAAGGTATCCTATTACGAATGTTTTTTTAAAGAGATTCTACGCGGCGTTCGAAGAAGAATTAAAAGCTATGCGGGAAAATATTCCGGTATATTTAAAACCGAATGAAGTAACTGCAGAAGAAATAAAGAAGATCAGGGAGCTTGAACGCAAGGCTGACAAGTTAATCGAAAGCCATGAATTAATAATTATGGATATTCGCAGACTTGAACAGAAGCTTGATCACGTACTTGAAGCCGCATTTGAAAAGATGGAAACATTAGTTACCCGAATGACTATCAAAGAAAAATCATCTGTTCCGCAAAGCCCTGATAAAAAAAAGACGAAGAAATCAGGGAACGGAAAAAAGTCTGCCACGAAAAAGCTGTCCAAACGTGAGTTTTCGAAAGGGACATCTGAGGAAGGGAAGAGCCCTAAATAATATACCTTTGCCTCAAAATCACTGTTTTGCCACACGAAAGTATCTCTGTCTTCGACATGTTCAAGATCGGTGTCGGACCCTCTAGTTCGCATACACTCGGCCCCTGGCGCGCTGCTCAGCGGTTTACAGACTCCATTAATGCTAAGTTTGGGCTTGAGGGCCTTAAATCAGTCAAAGTATTGCTTTATGGCTCGCTGGCTAAAACCGGGAAGGGGCATGGGACTGATATTGCCATTCAACTGGGATTGGCGGGGGAAGATCCTGTTTCTTTTGATGTGAGCATGATCGATACTACCATACTGGCTATAGCGACGGTTCAAAAAATAAAAATTAAAGGGGAGCGGCTGATCCATTTTGACCCTGTTACCGACATTGAATTCCTTTACACAGAATCACTGCCATATCATCCCAATGCCATGACCTTTTTGGCGGGTTGGGAGGATGGACGTCAGCTCGCTGAGACCTGGTACTCGATTGGCGGGGGGTTTGTAAAGAAAGAAGGAGAGGAGATCAACTTCGACACGGTCATTCAATTGCCCTTTCCAATAAATACGAATGCCGATCTTCTTCACTGGTGCAGGAAGACCGGGATGACTATCAGTGAAGTCGTAATGGAGAATGAAGCCGCCTGGCGGCCGGAGCAGGATACACGTAACGGAGTGATGAAGATATGGGAGGTCATGAAGGAATGTATCTACCGTGGATGTCATTCCGAAGGGATGTTGCCGGGCGGACTTAATGTCAAACGGCGTGCAGCTGCTCTTAATCACAAGCTCACAGCCGGCCGGCCTTACGACAATTTTGATTCCTGGGTGCAGGCCATCCGGGATGGTGGCAGCGGTTTTAAATATACACTGGACTGGGTCAGCTGCTTTGCGTTGGCCGTCAATGAAGAGAACGCCTCTTTCGGACGAGTAGTTACTGCTCCTACAAATGGAGCTGCGGGTGTGATACCGGCCGTGCTGTTGTACTATGTTATCTTTTGTGATGGTCTGAATGACGATAAGATCATGCAGTTTGTTCTGACTGCTTCTGAGATAGGAAGTATTTTTAAAAAGGGCGCTACCATCTCTGCGGCTATGGGTGGATGTCAGGCCGAGATCGGGGTATCATCGGCTATGGCTGCTGCCGCACTGACGGAATGTGTGGGTGGTTCGCAACGACAGGCGATGATGGCGGCGGAGATCGCCATGGAACATCACCTTGGTCTTACCTGTGACCCTATAGGGGGACTGGTGCAGATCCCCTGTATCGAACGCAATACGATGGGGGCGATAAAGGCCATCACGGCCTCCCAGCTTGCTTTACAGAGCACGCCGGATTTTGCAAAGGTGTCGCTGGATGCGGTGATCAGCACCATGTGGAGCACCGCGCAGGATATGAACAGCAAGTATAAAGAGACATCGGATGGCGGGCTCGCGGTACAGATACCACTGGGTTTGAAGGAGTGTTGATCTGTTGTCTAATCCATCGTTTCTGATGGCTCCATAGATGGTGGACTATCTGTCGCAGAGGAAAGCGCTACCTTTGCAAAAACAGCAAGTCCATGGATAGCGTCACTCAACTTCAGCTCAATATTCCCGATACTACCAAACCGCGCGTGGTCGTTATCGGTGGCGGATTTGGCGGTGCCAATGCCATCAAATATCTGAACGATCAGCTCATCCAGATCATCCTCTTCGACAAGAGCAACTACAACAGTTTCTGGCCTTTGCTTTACCAGGTGGCGACAGCAGGTCTTCAGCCGGATTCCATTGCGACTCCCCTACGGCGGGAGTTCAGCAATAAGAAAGACTTTCACTTCAGGGCGCTGGAGGTCCGACAGATCGACATCGACAATAAGCATATCATAACCGATGTGGGTAGTCTCAGATACGATTACGTCGTCATTGCTACTGGCAGCAAGTCCAATTTCTTTGGGAATGAGCTGATCCAAAAATATTCCTTTGGCTTAAAGTCGATCCCTGACGCGCTGAACTTCCGGAGCCAGCTGATGCAGGCTTTCGAACGGGCGGATATGACCCAGGATCCGGTGGAGCGGAGACGTCTGCTGAACTTTGTGATCGTCGGTGGCGGCCCGACCGGTGTAGAGACCTCGGGTGCAATTGCCGAGCTGAGGAAACATGTTCTTTGTAAGGATTATCCGCATCTTGACCTGAGCCAGATGAAGATCTATCTCCTTGAAGGAAATGAGAGGGTGCTGGCAACGATGTCTGTCCATGCGGGCACAAAGGCGAAGGAATATCTTGAGAAGCTGGGAGTGATCGTAAAAACCTCGACATACGTTGATAAATATGATGGCACCACGGTACATCTGAAGTCGGGCGAACAGATAGAAAGCTATTGTGTCGTCTGGTCGGCGGGTGTCACGGGGAACATGCTGGAAGGCATGAAAGCCGAATGGATCGAGAGGGGACATTATCTTGTCGATGCCAATTGCCGGATCATCGGGAGTGCGGATATTTATGCTATCGGTGACATTGCTACGCAGAAGTCTGAAAAATGGCCAACAGGTCTTCCCGGTCAAGCTCAGCCGGCTATCCAAATGGGGAAGTTTGTTGGGAAATATTTGAATGCGGTGGGTTTGATGAGCTTTCGCAGCAAGCTGCTTGTATTCACCAACTGGATCTGGAACTACTTTACTTATGATAAAGGAAACCGACTGATCATAAGGCCTTTTGTGCGACCGGAAGAGAATGATTGATTTGTGGATTAGACCGCACAGCTTTTGTATCGAAATCGAACAAAATTGTGTGAGCTCTCGCTTCTAGTTGAGTGATAATTAATATTTTGTATTTCCGGCATCTTATTAGGAACGAAATGGTATTCAACTGAAAACCATGTTCCAGAATTACTTCCGCACCGCCTGGCGCAATCTCCTTCGGAACCGCAGCTACAGCACCGTCAATATTCTCGGTCTTGCCATAGGGATGGCCGTTGCCCTGCTGATCGGGCTTTGGGTGCAGTATCAATATTCTTACGACCGGTGGCTGCCGGGTTATAAACAGGTGGCACAGGTGAGGATGCGTTTTGTCCGGAATGGCGAGACCTCACAGGTAATGGGGACGGCTGTTACGCTGACTGGTATACTGCGGACGGAGATTCCCGGGATTCGTTGGGCCGCTCACACGGATTGGATGGGTACGCATGGACTGGTTGCCGGGGATCATAAGATATATTTGGGCGGCGTACAGGCGGAAGAAGATTTTTGCAGAATATTTCCTTACCAGACAGTAAAGGGCGATGTGAGCCAGGCGCTGAAACGGCCGTCGTCGATCGTGCTTACGGAATCCACCTGTAAATCTTTGTTTGGCAACGAAGAGCCGATGGGTAAAAAAGTGAGAGTCGACAACCAGCAGGATTTTTTCGTAGGGGCTGTCATTCGAGACCTTCCTTCTAATTCGACGTTGAGTTTCAACTACATTCTTCCATTCAGCTATGATATCCAGGCCAACGATTGGGTCAGGGAAGCCATGACGAACTGGGGCAACAGCTCGTTCCAGACCTTTATAGCGATGGAGCCTCATGCCAGCTATGCGCAGGTGGAGGCGCAGATGGGAACCATCGCGAAGAAATATTGTCCTGAGGCCTGGAAGGAGGCGAAGCTGGAATTCTTTCTTCAGCCGATGACTAACTGGCACCTGTATTCCGATTTTAAGAATGGTCGTGAAGACGGCGGGTTAATCGAATATGTTCGCCTCTTTTGCATTGTCGGCGTGCTGGTCCTTCTGATCGCCTGTATCAATTTTATGAATCTTTCTACGGCCCGGTCCGAGAAGCTGGCGCCGAAGGTCGGTGTTGTAGAGGCGATACTTATTACGGTTATAGCTGCAGTGTTCTCGCTGGTGTTGGTGGAAATTGCTTTACCGTCCTTTAATTTATTGACGCATTGCCCGATCTATATTCCGTGGCGAAGCCCGGTTTTTTGGGGAGTCATGATAGGGTATGTGATAGTAACGGGGCTGCTTGCGGGCAGCCGTCCGGCTTTTGAGGCCGGAGTGATTAGTTTAAAGTCGGGTCGAGCTCCATTGCGGCGAGGTCGACGTCTTTGTAATTTCTTATTTCTTTATATAAGGTGTCGCGTTCGACGGGTTCGCGGCCTACCTGTTTGATCAGGCTGACCAGCTGGGCTGTCGACAGGCTTGGGGTCTGCTCTTCGCTGCCGGCCATGGAATAGATCTTGGTGGTGTCGTCGATGGTTCCGTCGAGGTCGTTGACCCCGAAGGAGAGGGTCAGCTGGGCGTTCTGACGGCCTAGCATGGGCCAATAGGCTTTTATATGCGGGAAATTGTCCATGTAAAGTCTTGCCACGGCGTATAGTTTCATGTCTTCGACGACGGAAGATTCTGCCACATGGCTCATGTCGTTTTCCTTATTACGGAATTTGAGGGGGATAAAGGTATTGAAGCCGCCGGTCTGGTCCTGGAGCTGGCGGAGGCGTTCCATATGGTCTACGCGATGGGCATAGGTTTCGATATGGCCGTAGAGCATGGTTGCATTGGTGTGCATTCCTTCGCGGTGAGCGGCTTCGTGGATCTTCAGCCAGCCGTCGGCATCGACCTTGTCGGCACAGATGACATTGCGGATGTCGGGGTGGAAGATCTCGGCTCCGCCGCCAGGCATGGAATCGAGTCCGGCTGCGTGGAGCCTTTTCATTCCTTCTTCAACGGTGAGCTTTGCCTTACGGAACATATAGTCCAGTTCCACGGCTGTAAAGCCTTTTATATGCAGGTCGGGGCGATGCGCCTTTATTTTTTGCAGCAACTCGATAAAGAATTCGAGATTCATCTTGGGGTGAACACCGCCAACGATGTGAACCTCCGTGACGGGTTTGCCGTCGTATTTCTTTACGATATCCAGCATTTGCTGCTGAGTCAACTCCCAGCCTTCGTCACGGTGGGCATAGACGCGGGAATAAGAGCAGAAATTGCAGGTGAAGACACAGACGTTGGTAGGCTCGATATGAAAATTGCGATTGAAATAGGTCTTATTGCCGTGTTTGCTTTCACGGACATAATTGGCGAGGGCTCCCAGGAAAGGAAGGCTGCCTTTTTCGAACAAAAGAATGCCGTCTTCGGGTGTAATTCTATGTTGTGCGAGGATCTTTTCTCCTATCGTTTGTAAATCCCTGTCTACCGTCCCTAAAAGGGTCGTTATAGCTGCTGTCGTGCTCATTGCTACTGAATTATCTCACAAATTTAGTTATAATTATCTATCTTCCCCTATCAAAACAAAACTGTAGAAGTGAATATCAAGTTCCGGCTGATCATAATGAATTTCCTGGAGTACTTTGTTTGGGGGGCGTGGCTTATCTCCATGGGGAGCTATATGAGCGCGACCCTGCATTTTAAACTGGGGGAGATCGCCAGTATCTATGGAACAATGGGGATAGCCTCTCTTTTTATGCCGGGTTTGCTCGGTATTGTGGCCGACCGGTGGGTCAATGCGGAGCGGGTACTGGGCATCTGTCACCTGATAGGGGCTGTATTGCTGATTTGGGCCAGTACGGTGACCAGCTATTCGACCCTGTATACGCTCATGCTGCTGAATTCGATGTTCTATATGCCGACGCTTGCGCTAAATTCGACGGTTTCCTTTATCGTAATGGAGAAGAAGGGATTTGCGATCGAGAAGGATTTCCCCCCGATCCGTGTCTGGGGTACGGTGGGTTTTATCTTTGCGATGTGGACGGTTGATCTTTGCCATTGGACAACTAGTGCCATGCAGCTGTATGTAAGTGCCGGGGCGGGTCTTATCCTCGGGATCTATGCCTTTACGCTGCCGTCCTGTACACCGATCCCGACGAAGGAGAAGAGAAGCATCGTTTCTTCGCTGGGTCTGGATGCATTCGTTCTTTTTAAGAACAGTAAGGTGGCGGTGTTCTTTTTGTTCTCGATGTTTTTGGGAGCTGCTTTGCAGATCACGAATGCGTTTGGTCTGGCTTTTCTTGGCGGCTTTGCCAACGATCCAAAATATGCAGGCTCTTTTACTGTAGCCCATCCGAATATTCTGTCGTCGATCTCGCAGGTTTCGGAAACCTTGTTTATCCTGGCCATTCCCTTTTTTCTGCGGCGGTTTGGGATAAAGACTGTGATGCTGATCAGCATTTTTGCCTGGGTCTTCCGGTTTGGTCTGTTTGGGATCGGAAATCCGGGGGGAGGGCTTGGCTTTTTGGTCTTGTCGATGATCGTTTACGGAATGGCTTTTGATTTCTTTAATATATCCGGTTCTCTTTTTATTGAAAGAGAAGCACCCATTACTATCCGTGCGAGTGCGCAGGGGCTTTTTATGATCATGACGAATGGTCTTGGGGCCTGGCTTGGTGGGATTGGCAGCGGTTTGGCGGCCGATCATTTTACGGTGAACGGGGTAAGAAACTGGCCTGCCATCTGGTTTACCTTTTCGGCGTATGCGCTGGTGCTGGGAGTGATATTTCCGTTTGTGTTTCGCTACCGGCATAAGGTCGGCGAAGAGCTTGTTGTTGCGCCGCATTGATACGGTGGGCGTTGTTTTTCTGAAAATTAAGAACCTAATTTAAAAATTAAGTCTTAATTAAGGCTTTATTAAGGCAGTAAGCCGTACTTGCTATACGGATCGAGCGGCCTGGGTTTACCTTCAGAAAGATAACGACAATGCCAGTGAATAAAAATCGAGTTAGTTCTTATTGGTTTTTGTGCCTCATGCTTGGGGTGCTGTGTTTCGAATCTCCACTTTTTGTCAGCGCGCAATCGCGGCTTGACTCTTTCAATGTTATATGGACTGAACCCGGACCTGGTTCGGCGGAATCGATGCCGCTGGGGAATGGGGATATTGGGCTTAACGCCTGGGTGGAACCCGGGGGTGATCTGCTTTTTTATGTCAGCAAGACGGATTCCTGGGGGGACCAGGTGAAGCCGGTGATGGATGGGTGGTTCAAGCAGGGGGGGATCTTGTCGAAGCTGGGGTTGGTGCGGGTGTCGTTTGGGGGCGGCGCTGATGCGGGGGCGCGGTTGGTCGTAGGTTTTCGGCAAGTGTTGCGGCTACAGGAGGGGGAGATCAGGATAACCGAGGGGGACACACACTTACGGTTATGGGTAGATGCGAATCACCCGGTGGTCCGGGTGGATATGGAGAGCGGCAAGCCGGTTTTGGTAAAGGTGAGTCTGGAGGATTGGAGGCTGGGGGAGGACGGGGAAAGTGTTGTTAAGGAGGGGATGGATCGAATAAGCTGGTATCATCGAAATAAATCGCGTGGCTCGAGTGTACAGGACTCTGCGCTTGCAGATATTACGTTTGGCGGGGTTATACATGGGCCGGGATTGGTAAGAAACGGTTTGACTTTGGTTTCGGGGAAGGCTGTGAAGCGGCAGACGATCTCGATCGATGCGCTGACGGCGAAGACGGCGACGAGTGGAGAATGGGTGAGCTTGCTGGATAAGCAGCGGGTGAAGATGGGGGCTTTAGATTGGGAGGGATGCAGGAAGGCGCATGTCGCGTGGTGGAGTGGGTTTTGGGATCGGAGCTATATTTTTGTTAATGGGGATTCCGCTGCGCGGGCGACGACGGAGGGGTATGTTTTGCAGCGTTTTGTTACGGCCTGTGCGGGCAGGGGGGCTTATCCGATAAAGTTTAACGGGTCCATATTTGTGGTTGACAATCCGCAATGGAAGAGTGGCAAGCAAGTTACGCCGATGAATGCGGACTTCAGGGGATGGGGCGGGATGTACTGGTTTCAGAATACTCGGCCGATGTACTGGCCGAGGCTGATGGCGGGGGATTTTGACATGATGCTGCCCTTGTTTCGGATGTATCTGAAAATGTTGCCTGGAAATGCGGCGCAGGTACGGCAATATTATCATCATGGAGGTGCTTATTTCCAGGAGACCTCGCCTTTTTGGGGTGGACTGCCTTATATGGGGCCGGAGGTGAAAGAGAATTGGACTGGTCATTATTTTACTCCTATTCTCGAGCTTTCTATGATGATGCTCGATTACTACGAATATACGGGGGACAAGGATTTTGCGCGGGAGTATCTTATGCCGCTCGCTTCGGCCGCGCTGTTATTCTTTGGCGAGCATTTTGGGCGGGATAAGGATGGGAAGCTTTTGCTTGATCCTGATAATTCGATCGAGATGTTTTGGAAGGTACATAATCCGGCCCCGGATATTGCGGGGTTGAGGGCGGTGTTGCCGAGGATGATCGCGTTGCCGGATGAGGTTGTTTCGGCGACGGGTGTCGGCGCGATAAGTGGTGGGGATAAGAACGCCGGGGCTGTGAAGAAGGAATGGGAGCACTTGTTGAGCATTCTGCCCGAGCTCCCTGCCGATTCGGGGAGGTTGCTGCCTTATACGGGTCCGCAGACGGCGCATGCCCGTAACCTGGAGAATCCGGAACTTTATAGTATCTATCCTTTTCGGTTGTACGGGCTTGACAAGCCGGGCCTGGATCTGGCCAGGCATACATTAGAAGTGCGGAAGTTCAGGGAGAAGGGCTGCTGGAACCAGGACCCTATACAGGCGGCGATGTTAGGATATGCCGATGTGGCGAAAGACTATGTTCATTTTGCGCTGACGCGGAAGGAGCCCCGGTTGAAGTTCCCGGCTTTTTGGGCCAGGGCGCATGACTATGAGCCGGATGAGGACAATGGGGGGAATGGGGAGAACGGTCTTCAGAAGATGCTGATGCAGACGGATGGTCGTAAGATACTTTTAGTGCCGGCCTGGCCAAAAGGATGGGATGCGGACTTTAAGCTGCATGCGCCGTATAACACAACTGTGCAGGGGCGGGTGGTGAATGGAAAGGTGGTTGATCTTGTTGTTTTGCCTGCTTCGCGGGCGGGAGACGTGAAAATACTTACATATGAATAGACGTGACTTAATGAAAATGGTAGGTCTTGGCGGTGTGGGAACTTTGGTTGGTGGGATTGGTTCCGCTGCTGCTGCGCCGGTTGCTCCTACCGGCGGTACCGGTGGTTTGCCTCCGCTGACGATCCGTTCTGTAAAGGCGATAGCCACGGCACCGCAGGGCGCCAACCTCGTATTGGTGAAGGTGGAGACATCCGAGCCGGGTCTTTATGGTATCGGCTGTGCGACCTTTACACAACGAGCGGAAGTGGTCGTCACGGCGATCAATAGCTATATGCCGGACTTTTGTGTCGGCAGGAATGTGGACAATATCGAAGACATGTGGCAGGCCTTTTTTGTCAGCTCGTACTGGCGAAATGGTCCCATATTGAACAATGCGTTGAGCGGTCTTGACCAGGCTTTATGGGATATCAAGGGCAAGCGGGCCAACATGCCGGTCTATCAGCTGCTGGGCGGGAAGGCCCGTTTTGCGGTGGATGCCTATGCGCATGCGGATGGCAAAACGCCGGAGGAATGTGCGGAACAGGTAAAGAAGTATATGGAGGAAGGGTTCCGTTATGTCCGTATACAGCAGGGTGGATATGGCAGCTTATACCTGGCGCAGCAGCCTGACTTTAAGGATGCGGGTTTTGGTAAACCGACCGACGACTTTATGGACCCGGTAGCTTATGTACAGGCGGTCCCGAAGCTCTTCCGTGAGGTTCGCAAACGTTGTGGCGAAGAGGTCGATCTCCTGCATGACACGCACGAGCGGATCCAGCCGGTGGACATGATCAATATGTGCAAGCGCATAGAAGAATTCAATCCCTATTTTGTCGAAGACCCTGTCTCCCCTGAGAATATGGAATGGTTCAAACAGCTGCGGGCAAGTACGACCGTGCCTTTTGCGATGGGTGAGCTGTTCAACAATCCCAACGAATTTGTGCCGGCGATGAAGGAACACTATATGGATTATATCCGTTGTCATGTTTCACAAGTCGGGGGGATAACGCCTGCGATGAAGATTGCGCGGCTGGGAGAATTCTGTAATGTGAAGACGGCGTGGCATGGTCCCGGCGATGTGTCTCCGGTCGGTCATGCGGCGCATTGTCATATCGATCTGGCGATATGGAATTTTGGAATACAGGAATCGGTCTTTTTTTCCGATCAGCTGCGGGAAGTGTTCCCGGGAAGTCCTGAATTGAAGAAGGGGTATCTCTATGTCAATGAGGCGCCGGGACTGGGGGTGGATGTCAATGAGAAGCTGGCGGCGAAGTATCCGATCAACAATAAGGCGGGGAAGTGGACTATTCGCAAACGGGATGGAACGATTATTAGACCATAAACAGGACACATGCCGAAACAATTGATTGTAATTGTTTTTTTGTTGGGGCAGCTGATAGCTGCCGGGCAGGCGCCGCCGTCGGCGGATATTAATAATGGTGTCATACATGCCCGGCTTTACCTGCCGGATACGGCTAAGGGATATTATCGGGCTACGCGTTTTGACTGGTCGGGTGTGATGCCTTTATTGGAATACAAGGGGCATCAATTTATCACACAGTGGTTCCCGAAGTATGCTCCGACGATCCATGATGCTATACTGGGGCCGGTGGAGTCCTTCACGCCGTTGGATTTTAAAGGTGATTTTGTGCAGATAGGGGTTGGTCAGCTGGTGCGGGCGGATACAGCGGCTTACAGCGCCTTTAAGTACTATACTATAAAAGATGCCGGGGTGTGGAAGGTGAAGGCGTCGCGGAGGGCTGTGGAGTTTCGCCATCGGCTGGAAGGATTTTATGTATATACGAAAACGGTGGAATTGGTTAAGGGCAAGCCGGAGCTGGTGCTTAAGCACAGGTTGAAGAATACCAGCAAGAAAGTCATAGAGACGGATGTTTATGATCACAATTTTTTCCGGATGGACAGCGGCTCTACTGGACCGGGTATAGGTCTGAAATATACTTTTGCGCCGACGGCAGATGAAGTAAGAGGGCCTGCGGTGATACAGGGTGATTCGATCGTGCTGGAAAGACCGTTGACGGGGCATGAATCGGTATATGGGATCTTACATGGGGGGGATAAGTATGAGATCCGGGTGGAGAATAAAGAAACGGGAATACATATACGCTGTGACAGACCTTTGTCAAAAAATGTTTACTGGGGTTCAGCGACGATACTTTGTCCTGAGCCGTATATCCATATCAGGGTTGAGCCAGGCGAGAGTTTTACCTGGACGATACACTACGAATTCTATACAAAATGAAGATTTGCCTGTTACTTGCTTTGCTTGTTCTATTTTTTGTTGGTTGTACTCACACGAAATCTAAAGGGACTAACTGGCCGGCTTATGGAGGGAATAAGGAGAATAATCGCTATTCCGATCTGCGGCAGATCAATGTTGATAATGTAAAAGACTTAGGTGTAGCATGGGTTTACAACTCCAATGACAGTGTTTCGCATAAACGCGGCGGTGTCCATGAGATCCAGTGTCAGCCTATTGTGGTGAACGGGGTTCTTTATGGGATCAATGCTACGTTGAAGCTGTTTGCGCTGGAGGCGGGCAGTGGAAAACGGCTGTGGGAGTTTGATCCGTTTCGGGGGAAGATTGCGCGGCTGAACCAACTCCGGGGTATTACGTATTGGGAGCAGGGGGATGACAAACGGATCTTTTACGTGGCGGGGAGCGATCTGTTTGCTGTGAATGCCGTGACGGGGGAACCGGCTGCGGGGTTTGGTGTGGATGGAAAAGTATCTTTTACTGCGGGTCTTGACATCAACCATGACGTCAGGAACCTTTATATAACGGCTACCTCGCCGGGTGTCATCTATAAGAATACGATCATCTTTGGCAACACGGTATCAGAGAGCGGGGATGCGGCGCCGGGTTATGTGCGGGGTTTTGATGTTTTGACGGGGAAACTGGTCTGGACCTTTCATACTGTTCCGCAGCCTGGTGAGCCGGGTTATGAGACCTGGCCAAAGGATGCATATAAGTGGGCGGGTGGGACCAATAACTGGAGTGGACTGGCGCTGGATGACGTACGCGGGGCCGTATATTTCGGAACGGGATCGCCGTCGTCGGATTTTTATGGCGGCGACAGGGCCGGGATGAATCTTTTTTCGGATTGCGTTGTCGCTCTTGACGCGGCTACCGGCAAATTGAAATGGTATTACCAGACCATCCATCATGATCTTTGGGACCGGGACATCCCTTGTCCGCCGAATCTCGCGACGATCCGGCATGATGGGCGGTTTATCGATGTGGTGGTGCAGGTCACGAAGGACGGGAATGTCTTTGTGCTGGATCGGGATAGCGGCAAGTCAGTATTCCCTGTGGAGGAGCGGCCTGTGGCTGTCAACGGGCTGCCGGGTGAACATCCCTGGCCGGTACAGAATTTTCCGGTCAAGCCACTGCCTTTGTGTATGCAAACGGTCAGCGACAGCGACATCACCGATCTTTCACCGGAGGCGCATGCCTATGTGCAGCGGATATTCGACAAGAGCGATCATGGGCAGAAGTTCATGCCGCCGAACACGAAGGGGACAGTATTGGTTGGCTATAGTGGTGGTGCGGAGTGGGGAGGGAATGCTATCGACAGTAATGGGGTCCTTTATCAGAATTCGAATACGACCCCCTGGGTGTTGCAGATGATTTCCATGGCGGACCGGAAGAAAGAGATCGCGGCATTATCAAAGGGGCAGGGACTATATGTTACGAGCTGCTCGCCCTGTCATGGGGCAGACCGGAAGGGGAATGGATTGGAAATCCCCAGCTTGTTGGGTGTTGGGAACCGACTGAAGAAAGACGAGATCGCTCATATATTAATGACAGGAATTGGGAGGATGCCTTCGTTTCAACAAATGTTGACGGAGCAGGATCGGGTTGCTGTCATAGATTATTTGCTTAATGCGGGGCGCGGCGGTGCGAGGGTTGCCGCCGAGCATAATGATGGGCATGATACCTCTAAGGTAAAGAATTCGGATTTCCCTTATGTGCCGGCTTATATCAGCAAGGTCTGGGAGAAACTGGAAGACTCTAGTGGTTATCCGGGAATCAAGCCGCCCTGGGGGACGTTGAATGCTATCGACCTGAATACGGGAGAATATCTATGGAAGGTGCCGTTGGGGGAATATCCTGAACTGGCAAAGAAGGGGATACCGACTACGGGTACGGAAAGTTATGGTGGTCCGCTGGCGACTGCGGGCGGGTTGATCTTTATTGCGGGAACGCGGGATGAAAAGATCAGGGCCTTTGACAAGAGGAACGGAAAGGTGGTTTGGGAATATCAGCTGCCTGCGGGTGGGTTTGCCACGCCTGTTACATATATAATGGAGGGGAGGCAGTATGTGGTTATTGCGGCTGGTGGGGGAAGGGGTCTGAAGGCGGGGGGTAGCTATATCGCTTTTGCTTTGCCGGCGAACAGCCGGGCGGGGTTTGGGGGCTGGATCCTGATGGGCTGTTTTGTGCTGCTGGCGTTGGCCTTCCGCAGATCGAAGGTGCTGAAGGGGTTTTCGTTTACCGTTATGATCTTTGCGGTGGTAAGTCTGGCGCTGTATTATCCGCAGTACTTTATAAAGGTGGGGGACTTTAAATTATCCAGGCTGATCCTGCCATTGCTGCAGGTCATCATGTTTGGGATGGGGACGGAACTTAGTCTGAAGGAATTCCGGGATGTGTTGAAGAATCCGAAGGGAATATTTGTCGGGGTGGTCTGTCACTATACGATCATGCCGTTGGTTAGTTTTTGTATCATCCATATATTTCATTTTCCGGCGGAGATCGCCGCGGGGATTATTCTTGTGGGTTGTTGTCCGAGCGGGCTGGCTTCGAATGTCATGTCCTGGCTGGCGAAAGCGAATCTGGCCTTGTCCGTATCGGTGACAACGGTGTCAACGCTGCTGGCGCCCTTCATAACGCCATTACTGATGCGGCTGGTGGCGGGAGAACTGGTGAAGGTGCATTTCTGGAGCATGGTCTGGGACATTACGCAGATAGTGATCCTTCCGATCGTGGCGGGGCTGGTCTTTAACTTTCTTGTGAAGGGCAGGGTGAGGTGGCTGGACAAGGCGATGCCGATCGTGTCGATGGTGGGTATAACGTTGATAATTGTCGTGATCACAGCGGCGGGGCGGGACAGTCTATTGGCGGTGGGGCTGTTGCTGATCGCGGCGACCTTGTTACAAAATGTAGCGGGTTATACGCTGGGGTATTGGTCGGCGAGGTTGCTGGGGATGGAGGAAAAGGACTGCCGGACTATCTCGTTGGAGGTGGGGATGCAAAATGCGGGATTGGCTTCGGGGATCGCATTGACGATGGGGCGTCTTGCAACGGTTGGACTGGCGCCGGCTGTTTTTGGTCCGATGATGAATATTACGGGATCGTCGCTGGCGACCTGGTGGCACAGGAAAGAGCCACGGGGGAAATAATTTGCCAATTAATGTAGCCAATTAATGAAAAATTGGGCTGTTTGTTAATACCCTCCCGCTTTATTTGCAATATAATTATCTCATTAAATCAATTGCTTGTGTATGAAAAAAGTACTAATGCTGCTTTTGATAGTAATTGGCTTGGTTAAGGCCGATGCTCAGGGCCAGTTGGTTCGGGGAAAAGTGATGGACGAGAACAATCGTCCTCTATCCGGGGCCACGGTCACTCTAAAAGGAACTACTATTTCCACCACTACGGACAGTTCGGGAAACTTTCGGATCAATACGGGGAGCCAGACATCTCCCGTGTTGGTAGTTAGTTTTGTGGGTTATCTCAATTCACAGTATCCGGTAAATGGACGCGCTGAACTCAACGTTAGTCTTCAGCAGGACCCCAGCACGCTGGGTGACGTTGTTGTGGTAGGGTATGGTACACAGAAAAAAAGTGATATTACCGGGGCAAGCAGCTCGGTAAAAGCCGCTGAAATTGCGAAACGACCTCTTGTTCGGCTGGAACAGGCTTTACAGGGTACGACGGCCGGTGTGGCTGTGACCAGTCCCAACGGGCAGCCTGGGCAGGGGCTCAGGGTCAAGATCCGGGGTGCGAACTCCATCACTGGTGGCACAGAACCCCTTTATGTCATCGATGGGAACATCGGAAATGGTACGGATGTCAACCCCAGCGACATCGAATCGCTGGAGGTGCTGAAAGATGCCGCTTCGACGGCCATCTATGGGTCGAGGGCGTCCAATGGCGTGGTCCTTATCACCACCAAATCGGGTGGGATAGGTAAGCCAAAGCTCTCGGTCAACGCCTGGGCCTCCAAGGACAAAATTCCCAAGGAACTGGACCTGATGGGACCTTATGATTTTGCCCGTTCGGTGAATGCGCAGTTTGTAGCGCAGGGCGGATCGGCGGCCTCTCAACCGTTCTCCACCCAGCAGCTGGGTGACTTTCAGTCAGGGGCGGTCAAAGGCACTGACTGGCAGAGAGCGCTTCATACGGAACCCTGGGTTCAGAACTACCAGGTGAGTCTCAGCGGTGGATCGGACAATGTGCGGTATTATTTTTCCGGCGGTTATCTTAGCAACCCGGGTATCATCCTCAATCAATGGTTTAGAAAGACTACGTTCCGGGGAAATGTCGATGTCAAGATCAACGACAAGATGAATGTGAAATTCATTATCGGCGCGATCCTTCCCAAGAATCACAACACGAATTATGGCGGTGGTCTTGGCGATCCGTTCAACCAGGCGGTGGAATGGGATCCTACTTCCCCCATCCGCGATGCCAGCGGCAATTTCATCAAGCACTCGAGTTTTGCTTCCATACAGTTTAACCCGATCGCCCAGGCGTTGAGTCAAAGCCATGACAATATGGATGGAAACAACGCGCTGACCAACAACTACTCGGGATCGGCGATCTTCACCTACAAGCTGTTCAGAGATCTGACCTTTACGTCTACGAACGTGTACAATATCTACCAGGGATATGGTCAATCCCTTGACGGACCGAATACCGCTGCCTACGACCAGCATTCGGACAATGCCTTTACGGTCTCCGCGCGTAACAGGAGTTTCTTAAGCAGTAACTATCTGACATACAAACATAGTTTCGGGGATCATACGATCTCGGCAACTGCGCTGTATGAGGTACAAAATGGTAGTAATATGGCTACGGTGGCCACGGCAAGAAACCTGATCACTTATGGTCTGGGATATTACAATCTCGGGCTTGGCGCCACGCAGCAGACAACTTCTACCTATACCGCCGACGCGCTGGTCTCCTGGCTGGGTCGGGTATTCTACACCTTTAAGGATAAATACACTCTTTCTGCCAGCATCCGTGCGGATGGCAGCTCTCACCTGACGAACAAATGGAGCTCGTTCCCCTCCGTGGGTATCAACTGGAATATGAAGAAGGAAGACTGGCTGGCTAATTCAAACGTCTTCTCCGACCTGAAGGTCCGGGCTTCTTATGGTCAGACGGGCAACCAGGCTGTTCCGGCTTATTCCACCATTCCCTTTTTCCAGGTGGGTGACGGGGCCGGCCACAATAATTATTACTTCGGCGGCGGTACGCCTGGTCAGGCAGGATCTGCTAATGTAGCCATTACCGCAAGCAATCCTGTATCCCCTCTCAAGTGGGAGATTAAGTCTACCTACGATGCCGGTGTTGATATGGCCTTCCTCCACGGGCGGTTGACCCTTACTGTCGATGCCTACACCGGTAAAGTAAAAGACCTTTTGTACAGCACTCCTTCTCCCCAGTATGATGGTGGTGGAAACTACCAGTCGAATATCGGCAGCCTTACCAATAAAGGTGTTGAATTTGCCGTCGGTGGCACACCGGTGTCCAACAGGGATGTCAAATGGACTACTAACCTGACGGTATCTGTTAACCGAAATAAGATAACCAGCCTGGGTGGATTGGATAATCTCTATGCTATCGGTGGTAACAACACCTACAATGCCATGCTGAAGGTGGGGCAACCTCTGGGTGAGTTTGCCGGATATAAATTCCTGGGTACCTGGAAGACGAGCGAAGCAGCAACGGCGGCTTTGTATGGCAACGTGCCGGGGGATGCAAAATACCTGGACGTCAACGGGGATCATGCTTTCACCGCGGCGGACTATCTGCCTCTTGGCAATGCAACTCCCAAGTTCTCTTATGGGTTTATCAATGATATCGGCTACAAGGATTTTACGCTGAGCTTTATGTTCCAGGGACAGCAGGGCAGCCAGGTATTCTCCCAGACGCTTGCCTATCTCTGGGGTGGTCTTGGGGATATGAAAAACGCTACGACCATAGATGCCGTTCCGGAAAATCTCTGGACCGCGAAGAACCAGACGAACAATCCTGCCTGGAGCAGCACCGGTCATAACTACAATGGCAGCAGCCGGTATGTATACAATTCCAGCTATGCCAAGCTGAAGAATGTCTCTCTGACCTATCGTCTGCCGAATGCGGTCGTCCGGAGAATGAAGCTCAATAGCCTGGAAGTATATGTCAGCGGACAGAACCTCTGGACCATTACTCCCTATAAAGGATACGATCCGGAAATTGATCAGCAGCCTACGGGAAATGCTATTTCGCAGGGCCAGGAATTTGGTGTCATTCCCAATCCCAAATCCTATACGTTCGGACTCAGACTTTCTTTATAAGGTATAATACAAAACTATTCAGATATGAAACGGAGTACAAATAAATATATCATAATTGGCCTGGCTGCTGCAGCTCTTGTGACAGGAGTCATCACCGGCTGTCAGAAACTTTCCGAAGACCCAAAAGGCAGCATAACGCTGGCCAGCTTTTATAAAACGCAAAGCGACCTCGACGCAGGGGTTGCCGGCTTGTATGTCACGCTGGCAAAGGATGGCGCCTGGGGTTTTACGAGCAAGGAAACCTCTTATTTCGGGTCGGATGATCTGACCACGGACCCGGGTCTTAACAAAGGTGACCAGCGGGAGTTCGATCGTCTGCAGGGCAGCAGCACCAACGCGAGTCTGCCTGCCGAATGGAATGGTCCCTGGCAGACCATTTACAATGCGAACTATACCATTGCCAGCTATCAGAACATTGTTACGACGGATACAGCGACGAGGAACAACTCCGCGGGTCAGGCTTATTTCCTGAGAGGCTTGTGTTATTATTATCTCGTACGGACATTTGGTCCCCTGCCTTTGGTGCTGGCACCCCAGGCCGTAACGGTACGTCCCCCCAGGGCAGATGTCGGTGCCGTATATGCACAGATCATCAGTGATCTTCAGATGGCCAAGACCATGCTGAAAAAAGGTAAGGTGCAGGGGCAGCCCAATACTTATTCCGCGAGCGCTATTCTTGCGGATGTATACCTCACGATGGCCGGCTGGCCGTTGAATGACGCCACTAAATATCCATTGGCCGTAAGCGAAGCGCAGATCGTGATGGGTTCGGGCTTATATGATGTCAATACGCCTTATGACCAGATCTTCAAGACGCGGAATAGTTCGGAGGTGATCTTTGGACTGGAATACAGTGTGGCAGGGAATCTTCCTAACCGGCGTTTTGGCTCGACGAATGTACCGCTTGATGAAGTGGCTACGGATGGGTCCAGTGGGTGGGACGATGTTTACCCTGAGATCAATTTCTATAAGAACAGGCCTATCTGTTCCCGCAGCTACTGGACTTTTTATGATACGATCAAGCTGCGGAACCCGGATAAGCTGACTTTTACACTGGTGCCGTGGAATTCGCCGGCTACGCATGCCCAGCATCCTTACTATAAGAAATACAGGGCTGGCCTTGTTACGGGTGGAATAGGGGATGGCGTGAATGAAGATGCTACGCATATCTATTCTATACAGCCGAGCACCAATGCAGAGACGATCATCAGCCGTTATGCGGGCGTGTTGCTTGACTTTGCAGAAGCTTCCGATATGGCGGCGGGCGGTCCGACGGCTGCAAGCTATACAGCGATCAACCAGGTCAGGACCCGCGCGGGACTGCCGAATCTGACGCCTGGCCTATCTGCTACTGCCTTCAGGGATTCTGTGGTGTTTGAGCGGGCTTATGAGTTCGCGGAGGAGTTTGGGGTACGTTGGTTTGACATTGTCAGGCTGCAGCTGCTTCCACAGATCTCGGCCGCCCGTGATCCGTCGGAAAATCCGATTCCCGGGGGAACCAATTTTGCTCAGAAATATTGGGCACCTATTCCGTTGGCTGAGATGACGCTGAATCCTAGCTGGAAACAAAATGACGGATATTAAAATATGTTTTTTGTTTAGGCCATGCCTTGCGGCATGGCCTTTTTTAAACTGTATTTGATGAAGCTTCTTTTTTTCCCATTCCTATTTATTGCCAGTGCTTTTGGTTCACCTCGAATAGATACGATTGCGCCAGTGCATGCCCTTGAGTATATCGACCCGACGATCGGGAATGTCGGGGCTTTGCTGGAGCCGACAAGACCGACGGTTTTTTTGCCAAATAACATAATACGGATGTACCCCGTGAGGAAGGATTATATGGATGACAGGATATCGAGCTTTCCCCTGACGATGATATCGCATCGTTTGGGGGAGGCTTTTTCGGTTAAGCCTTATAATGGAGAGGTTGCGGCGTCTGCTGAAGCGTGGAAGAGGCGGATGCCTTATGATCATGATCTGGAGGTTACGAGGCCCTGGTATTATTCTACCTGGCTGGTGGATGACAATACGACTGTCGAATTTGCGCCGGGGGAGAAAGTGGGATACTATCGATTTAGTTTTCCGGAGGGTGTGACCAGGTCATTATTGCTGAATGTATATAATGGCGGCGGGTCATCGTGGCATTTTCTTTCGGGAGATGTTGTCACTGGTGTAGAGACCTGGCATGGGGACGTAAAGATCTATATGTACGGGAAGTTTAGCATGACAGGTAAACCTGATGCGGCGGCTATGTCGGGAAATCAGGGGAAGACATTTATTCAGTTCCCTGCGGGGAAGGGCGCGGTGGAATTGAAGTACGGGATCAGCTTTGTGAGTCCGGAGCAGGCTAAACTGAATTTTGAGAAAGAGAAGGGTGATTTTGCGGCTGTCAGGCGGAATGCCATGACGGTATGGGGGAAGGTTGTGTCGCAGATAAAAGTGGAAGGTGCTACGGAGGCGCAGCGTCGGTCGTTCTATTCCGCGTTATATCGTTGCCAGGAAAGGATGGTCGATATCACGGAAGGGGGAAGCTATTACAGTGGATATAATAAACAAATCAATAAGGATACCCGGCCATTTTATGTCGATGACTGGGCCTGGGATACCTACCTGGCCTTGCACCCGTTGCGGATGATCCTTCATCCGGCGCAGGAGGAGGACATGTTACAGTCCTATGTGCGGATGTACCGGCAAAGTGGCTGGATGCCTACATTTCCGGTTCTTTTTGGCGACTATGCCTGTATGAACGGCTTTCATTCCTCTATTATCTTTTTGGATGCGTGGCGGAAGGGGCTTCGGAACTTTGATGTGGCCGGGGCCTATGAGGGTATGCGAAAGAATGCAACGGATGCGACCCTGCTGCCCTGGAGGAATGGGGCGAAGACTTCGCTGGACGATTTTTTTCATGAGAAGGGTTATTTTCCGGCTTTGCATCCGGGGGAGAAAGAGACTGTGTCCGAGGTGCATCCTTTTGAACGCCGGCAGGCTGTTGCGGTTACGCTTGGGGCTGCTTTTGATGACTGGGCGCTGGCGCAGCTGGCTAAGGAGCTTGGGAAGTCCGGTGACTTTGAGACCTTTTCCAAACGGGGGCTTAACTACCGGAATCTTTGGAACGGCGACAAGAAATTCTTTTTACCAAAGGATGATAAGGGCAACTGGATAGACATCGATCCGGTATTTGATGGTGGCGCCGGGGGGCGGGACTTTTATGATGAGGACAATGGCTGGACCTATATGTGGCAGGTGCAACAGAATATTCCTGACCTGATCGCGCTGATGGGGGGCAAGAAAGCATTTGAAACCAGGCTGGATCAATTGTTCCGGGAGGACCTGGGGCACTCGAAACAGGAGTTCTGGAATAAGTTCCCGGACATGACGGCCATGGTGGGGCAGTATTCGATGGCTAACGAGCCTTGTTTTCATATACCTTATCTGTATAACTATGCGGGTGCGCCGTGGAAGACGCAGCAGATGGTGCGGATGTTGTTGTCGACCTGGTTCAAGGACAATATTTTCGGGATACCGGGGGATGAAGATGGGGGTGGCATGTCGGCCTTTGTAGTCTTTTCGTCGATGGGTTTTTATCCCGTGACGCCGGGGTTGCCGATCTATACGATTGGCAGTCCGTTGTTCAGCAAGGTGAGTATTGACCTGGAGAATGGCAAGAAATTTACTTTGATCGCGCGGAAGAGTTCGGTAGTGAATAAGTATATTCAAAGCGCCAGGATGAATGGGGTGGAACTGAAGGCTCCGTGGTTTACGCATAGTGAACTGATGGCAGGGGGCACGCTTGAATTGGAAATGGGACCAAAACCAAATAAACTATGGGGAGCAAATGTAAGTATACCCGGTGCGGAGTAGTGGTTTTTGTGATGATGTTGTTGCGTGTTGGTGTGTTGGCGCAGGGCTATCATTTTGATGGGGCTATTTCAAGGACTGTGCTGGAGCATTACCTGGATCGTTCGATCTCGATGGAAGGATTGTTGAACGGTCGTGGTGACCTTGACGACAATATCCGGATGCTGGATCATGCGGGCGCCAAGTTCATTGGACGGAGTATTTGTCTATGGGGTGGCGAAGCGAATCTGCTAAAGAACTTTGAGCGGGCGCGGGTGCAGGTTCCGAAGGTGTTTGCTTCTGATCCGGACCGGATCCTGGAAGCCTGTATCTTCGAGATCGTTACCCCGCAGGTGGATTCGGTGCCGGTGCCCGGATGGGCTTTGAAGGCGATGGGTTTGCGGGCGGAGAAAAGGAATTTTCGGTATAAGGATATGTTGTACACCGATGGCCGACATGTCGGTCAGTGGGGAAGGGGTGGGTCGGTGCCTGATGTGAGCCGGATAGAGACGAGGCTTTGGTTTTACTTTTTGGCAGCATCGTATATTGATTTGGGTTTTGAGGCTATTCATTATGGCCAGGTGGAATTGATGAATCACAATGATCCTGATCTGAATTATTGGTCGCAGGTGTTTGCGATGGCGCGGGCGTATGGGAAGAAACATGCGCGGCGGCATATTTTGCTTTGTGATGCGCATACGCCCGGGGGCGGATTTGTAAAGGATGGGAAATTGTTGCTGGATTTTCATGCGTTCCCTTTAAGAATTATGGAAATTGATACGCCTGCGGCGGGTGATGTGCCTGCGGCGGGGAGTGTGCAGCCAGCGAAATTGCAGCTTGGTTTTTCGGATGGACTTTATCGTCGGAGTAAGGGTGGGTTGACGCCGAGCGGATGGAGCTGTGATCATCTGCCCTACCTCGTAGAATTTGATAATTATGGCGTTAGTAAAGGGCCGGGGCAGCCTGGTCAGGGGCATGGTGGATTTGACTGGATCTGGGGTTATGATGAGATCAGCTGGTTTGCGCATCAGCCCCTTCAATATAGAAAGGACTGGTTATCATATGCCTGGAAATGGGTGCGGGATGTCGATTCGAACGCGCATCTGGAGATGCCCGGCAGCCGGACGGAGACCTCGCCGCTGGATGGGAAGCGTTGGTATCATGCGAATAATCCCAGCGCCGCTACTCCGGATGGATTAGGGGATGAAGAGGCTATACATGATATATGGCTGGAGCAGCGGGTGACCGATTTGCTTTCCCGGATGAATGTCGAGGAGAAGATCAGACAGCTGGATATGTATTGGGGAAAGGAAGTTGCGAATATGGGTGGTCATGAGGCGAGTTCGTGGTCGGAGGAAAAGACGGCCGCCAGCCTGGGTACGACTGGTGTGGGCTCGGTACACGATCTTTATCCTTTGACGGCTGAGATTACGAATAAGATCCAGCGTTATGCGGTCGAAAAAACGAGGCTGGGTATTCCTGTATTATTTATCGAAGAGGGGTTGCATGGCTATAGTGGGCTTGGCAGCACTTCTTTTCCTATACCGCTGCAGATAGCCGCAGCCTGGGATACGACGCTGACTTATGATATTGGGAGAGCTATTGCTACCGAGACGAGGGCGCATGGCATCGATATGCTGTTGGGACCTGTGCTTTGTCTGCCACGCGATCCGCGCTGGGGGCGTGTTGAAGAAACTTACGGAGAAGACACTTATCTCGATGCGCGGATGGGAGTGGCGATGGTGAAGGGATTTCAGGGACGAGGGGTCGACCGGCCGGATGCTGTCGTTGCTGAACCCAAACACTTTGCCGTGCATGGTATACCGGAGGCGGGGAGTAATACTGCCCCGGTGAATATCGGGGAAAGGGAGGCGCGATCATCCTTTCTTTATGTATTTGAAAAGGCGGTACGCGAAGGCGGCGCCTTGTCGATGATGGCAGCCTACAGCGAGCTGGATGGGATCCCCTGTGTAGACAACAAATGGCTGCTTACCGATGTGCTGCGAAAGGAATGGGGCTTTAAGGGCTTTGTGTTGTCGGATCTGGGCGCCATCAAAATGTTGTTGGAGAATCATCGGGTGGCGGCGGATATACCGGATGCGATGTCACAGACCTTGAAGGCTGGTCTTAATATGCAGTTCTATGACTTTCCTCATCCGGATCTTCTGGCAGCTATGAAGAAAGCTTTGGCCGATGGTCAGCTTTCGATGGAGCAGCTGGACAGGGCTGTCCGGGATGTGTTGAGGGTGAAATTCATGGTCGGGCTTTTTGATCATCCTTATACGGATGTATCGCTGAAGGCGGCTGTGTTTCATACGCAAGCGCACCAGGACCTGGCCTTAAAGGCGGCACAGGAAAGTATTGTATTGCTGAAGAATGAGGGAGGGGTGCTGCCGTTGAAGAAGGGGTTGCGGAATCTTGCCGTGGTGGGGCCGCTGGCAGTCAGCACCTACCTGGGTGGATATTCGAATACGGAAGGGAAGGCTGTGTCTATTTTGGATGGGCTATGGCAACGGGCCGGGGCTTCGTTGTCTATCCGGTATGAGAAGGGATATAGTACGGATAGTGTTTCATCTGATCTGCTTCCTGCGGCGCTTGATGCTGTGCGGGGTGCGGAAGCCGTTATTGTGGTGTTAGGTGAGGAATCTGCTGTGGTGGGAGAGGGTAAGGACAGGGCGCATCTTCAGCTGAGCGACCAGCAGATGCAGCTGGTAAAGGCCGTGTATGCCACGGGCAAGCCGGTGATAGTCCTGCTTTGTAATGGAAGGCCGATCTGTTTTAACTGGGTGGCCGAACATATTCCGGCCATTGTAGACACCTGGTTCTCGGGTGAGAAGGGTGGGCTGGCGGTGGCGGATATTTTATTAGGGAATGTGAATCCTTCGGGAAAGCTGCCTATGACCTTTCCGCGGTCTGAGGGGCAGATACCTTACTATTATAATCATAAGCCTACATCGGGGCATCATTATGTTGACGAGGCATCGACGCCGTTGTATCCTTTTGGGCATGGGCTTAGCTATACGCAATTTAAGTACTCGGATCTGAAGGTCGTCCCTGCTACTATCACTGCCGGTCAGACGGCGGATGTACAGGTAACGGTGACTAATAGTGGCTCTGTGGAGGGGACGGAAGTGGCGCAATTATATTTGCGAGATGTGGTCAGCAGCGTGACGACACCCGGTTTGTCGCTGAAGGGGTTTGGACGGGTGGGTCTTAGGCCGGGGGAAAGCCGTGTCCTTCATTTTACCATAGGGCCGGATCAACTGGCCTTGTGGAACCGGGAGATGCAGCATGTCGTTGAGCCGGGTGAGTTCAAGGTCATGGTGGGAAGCTCTTCGGCGGAGATCAGGCTGACGGATAGTTTATGGGTTCGATAATAATTGGTAATTTTTAGGAATGAATAAACGATTGCCGCGGAAGAGGATCTGGCTTTTCAGGGTCATTGCCCTGCTGATCCCTTTTTTACTTTTGGTTGTGCTGGAGACGGCCCTACGACTCTTTCATTATGGATATAATACCTCTCTCTTTATAGAATCTCCGGAGAATAAGGACTATTGGGTGATGAACCCGGAGGCGTCGAAGAAATATTTTACCGATCAGCTAAATGCGACTACGGGCAACCGGGAACCATTCCGTAAAGTGAAAGAGCGGGATGTGTTGAGGGTTTTTGTGCTGGGGGAATCGACGACCATTGGGTATCCTTATTTTCATAATGGCTCCTTTCATCGCTGGCTCCTTTACCGGCTGATGTCGGATCATCCGGATAAGAAGATCGAGATGGTCAATGTGTCTCTTACGGCGGTGAACTCCTATACGGTTTTAGGTTTTTCAAAAGAAGTGGTCAGGTATCAGCCGGATGCTGTCCTGATCTATACGGGGCATAACGAATATTATGGAGCGCTTGGGGTGGGTTCTACCAATCGGATTGGCGGCAGTCCGCGGCTGGTGAACTTCCTGCTTCGGCTTCGGGAATATAAGGTAGTACAGCTGATGACGAGAATGATAGGGGGAGTGGGGCGGATCTTTTCTTCGGACAAGTCGAAGTCGGGGAAGACGCGGATGGAACTGATGGTGGCGGATCAGCAGATAGAGTATGGATCGTCTCAATTCTTTTGGGGGATCGATCAGTTTCGGGAGAATATGGATCAGGCGTTGGGGGTGTTCAGCCGGGCGCATGTACCTGTTTTTTTTAGCAATCTTGTTTCCAATGAAAAGGATCTGCGGCCGTTTGTCAGTCTGCCGGATGGCAGTCAGCTGGCTTCTACGTTCCGGCAGCAATATAACCAGGGGAAGCAGGCATTGGGGGCGGGGGATACTGTTGCTGCGGGTCATTATTTTATGACTGCGGACCATATCGACAGCAGCTATGCCCAATGCCGGTATTATTTAGGGGGATTGGCATATGCGCGGGGGGATTTTGCTTCGGCCGCGCATTATTATGAGAGTGCAAAAGAGCTGGATGCTTTGCGATTCAGGGCGCCGGACAGTATAAACGGGGTGATAAGGGATCTGTGCAGGAAGTATAAGGATGTGCACCTGGTTGATGCGAGGGCGGCCTTTGTATCTGCTTCGGAGCACGGGATGATTGGTGGTAATCTTATTTTGGAGCATGTGCATCCTAACCTGATGGGCTATGCGTTGTTGTCGGATGTTTTTTATAGGGCGATGAAGGAAGAAAAAATAGTTGAGGGGGGGCGGGGAATGTCTTTTGAGCAGCTGCTGAGGGACATGCCGATCACGGCGGTGGATTCGTTGAACGGGGCTTACAGGATCGATAATCTTAAACACTATTGGCCATTTAGTGATTCTGCCGGGGCTGTCGGTTTGCCTTCGCGGGATGTTTTGCATGTTTCCGGGCCGGAAGAAGAGTTGGCTTATGCCGTTGCCTTTGAGCATCTGCCCTGGGAAGAGGCCATGAGCCGGCTTTATGAATACTATAGCAAGAGGGCGGACTGGAAAAATGCGCGCACAGTCATGGAGGCGATGGTGCTTGAACATCCGAATGAAAGTGAATACCTGGTAAGGGCGGCAATGCTTTGTCTGCGGCAGGACAGGCCGGTCGATGCGATGCCTTACCTGGACCATGCAATAACCAATAGTGCTGAGGGACCGAGCTTACAACGGATACGTATGGCGGCATTAGAAGTCATACGGTTGCAGGCCGATCTTGCAAAAGACTCCACAAGTGGGAAAATTCGGGATAGTATTGCCCATTGGTACCAGTGGATGGGGAATAAGGAAGCTGCGCTAAAATATGAAAAGGGGTTTTTACGACGATAAACGGTGGTTTTCCCCAATTGGCACGATTTTCTTTTAATAAGGTTTTAACGACTACCAATTAATATTGGTGGCATTAATTCGTTCTAACATTATGAGTGAATTATTCTCCTAACAAAAAAATCAAGTATGAAAAAGCTACTCTTTCTAACCATGATCATCGCCGCGAGCTTTGTTGCAGCAAGTTCTGCTTCGGCTCAGGTTCATGTTTCGGTAAATTTTGGACAAACTTATCCCGGTTACACTTATTATACCTATCCAAAGTGGCATGGGCACTATCGTGACCAGGTATATTATGAGCACTACCATGCCCGATTTGAAAGGGAACACCGGACTTATTTCCATGGCAGGGATTTCGATCATGACCGTTGGGATAGGGAACATCGCCGGAATGACAGGCGTCATTAATCCAAAGAGATGAATGGATATAAAAAAAAGACCGACGAATCTGTCGGTCTTTTTTTATCTATATATAGAGATTATATATGTGATTCTATCTTTTTTACGAAGTTGGCCTTCGGCTGTGCACCTACCAGCTTGTCTACTACCTTACCGTCCTTGATGAAGAGGATAGCGGGGATGCTGGTGATACCATAGTTTACGGAAAGCTGAGGATTATGGTCCACATTTACCTTGCCTATATTGATCTTACCGTCGTATTCTTTGGATAGTTCTTCGATGACTGGTCCGATTGCGCGACAGGGTCCGCACCATTCAGCCCAAAAGTCCACTACAGTCAGTTTATCTGAAGATATTACCTTCTCCTGGAAGTTGGTGTCAGTTAATTCTAAAGCCATAAATAAGTGTTTTTTATGTGATGTGATTATTTTTACTGTACAAAGGTCAACCAATTTTGTGAACTTTTTCGTCGTTTTCCCGACACTGCGGGTGGTTTTTCGGGCTAGACCGTCACTACCTGCACCTCCAATTCGGGCATTGTTTCCAGAAAAGCGGACATTTCGTCATTCATTTCAAAACCAGTACCCAGGGTGTAGAGGCTTACTTTTGCCTGGCTTTTTGATTCCACGATGTTGAATTTCAGGCTGGATTTGCCAGGGTACTTTTTAACATTCTTTTCGATAAACTCGACCATGGCCGGGTTGATAAAGCGTGCTTCGACGTCCATGATCACCTGTTTGGTCAAAATTGGCTTTATGCTCTCCAGGAGCATCATTTTATCGATCTTGAACTCAAATTCGGCCTTATTGAAACGCTGTTTGAAGCTGCCCATCAGGAAGAGGTTCTTTCCTTTTTCCAGGTAGTTGGAGTAACGGGCATAATCCTCGCTCCAAAGCATGAATTCAGCTTTTCCGGTATAATCTTCTATAATTAAGGAGCCAAACTGTTTTCCGGTTTTGCTTACTCTATGTTGAGCATCGACCACCAGGCCGGCCAGGCGATAGGGTTTCCCCGGGCTGCTCTGCAGTCCTACTGCGTCTTTTATCTCGTTGTATTCGCCCAGCTGGGTGATGCCGTAGTGGGAGATCTCGAATTTAAAATGGTCCAGCGGGTGTCCGCTCATAAACATCCCGGTCACGTCTTTTTCGTGGTCCAGGAGTTCGGTCAGCGGCCAGGGCTCGCAGGTGGGTATTTTGGGTGTGGCGATGTCGGGCATCACGAGGTCACCGAACAGGCTGTTGCTGCTTTGGGTCGAATTGGTCTGGTATACGTTCCCGAATTTGATGATCTTTTCGAGTCCTGTCGAGGTATCGCCGGGGGGCATATAGAAATACTGTGCGCGGTGGAACTCGGTAAAGCAATCGAAGGAGCCGGCATAGGCGAGACTTTCGAGTGTTTTCTTGTTGACAGCGCGTTGGTTGACGCGTTTGATCATGTCGAACATGGAGGTATAGTTCCCGTTCTTATGTCTTTCTTCGATGATGCTTTCTACCGCAGCCTCACCAACACCTTTCAGACCACCCAATCCAACGCGGATGTCACCTTTCTGGTTGACGGCGAAGCCTTTTTTCGATTCATTGATATCGGGCCCGAGTACTTTCAGTCCCATCCGTTTGCATTCTTCCATGAAGAAGGTGATCTTTTCGATGCTGCCTGCATGGTTGAGTACTGCCGCCATATACTCGGACGGGTAGTGGGCTTTCAGATAAGCCGTTTGATAGGCTACGAAAGCGTAACAGGTAGAGTGTGACTTGTTGAATGCATATTGCGCGAAGGCTTCCCAGTCTGTCCAGATCTTTTCAAGTGTTTCTGCCGCGAAACCTTTCGCGGTAGCTCCTTTTATGAACTGGCTTTTCATCTTGTCCAGGATGGACTTTTGCTTTTTACCCATCGCCTTACGCAGGACGTCCGCGTCACCCTTGCTAAAGCCTCCAATTTTCTGGGCGAGCAGCATGACCTGTTCCTGGTAGACGGTAATGCCATAGGTATCGCCGAGGTATTCTTCCATTTCCGGGAGGTCGAAGACGATGGGTTCCCGTCCATGTTTCCGGTCGATGTAGTTGGGAATATATGCGATTGGGCCCGGTCGGTAGAGGGCGTTCATCGCGATGAGGTCATTAAATTTGTCGGGTTTGAGGTCTTTCAGGTATTTCTGCATACCGGGACTTTCAAACTGGAACGTACCGATGGTTTCGCCTTTCTGATAGAGTTCAAAAGTTTTTAGATCGTCCAGGGGGATGTCGTCGATGACGATCTCGATGTTATAGTTTTCTTTTATCAGTTCGAGTCCTGTCTTGAGGATGTTGAGGGTCCGCAAGCCGAGAAAGTCCATCTTGATAACGCCGGCTTCTTCGATGACGCTGCCTTCGATCTGGGTCACGAGGAAGTCTGAATCCTTTGCGGTACAAACGGGCAGGATGTTCATCAGGTCTTCGGGCGCAATGATGATACCTGCGGCGTGGAGGCCGGTGTTGCGGACCGATCCTTCGAGACGTTCCGCTTCGTGCAGGACGCGGCTGCGGATGTCGTCGCCTTTATAGATTTCGCGGATGAGCTTGACGTTGACCAGGTCGTCCGGTCCGACGCCGTCTTTTTCTTCGAGGGATTTTTCTCCGTCTTTTGTGCTCATCGGCGCGTGTAAGACGCGTTTGAGCTCGATCCCCGGCCGGTCCGGGACCAGTTTCGCGAGGGCGTTGGATTCTGCCAGCGGCAGGTCCAGTGCGCGCGCCACGTCCTTGATGCTCATCTTTGCGGCCATCGTACCATAGGTAACGATCTGGGCCACCTGGTTCTTGCCATATTTTGCCGCCACATATTCTATTACTTTCTGCCGGCCCTCATCGTCGAAGTCCGTGTCGATATCGGGCATGGACTTACGATCGGGGTTGAGGAACCTTTCGAACAGCAGGTTGTATTTTATGGGGTCGATATTGGTAATGCCGATGCAATAGGCGACCACGCTTCCGGCTGCCGATCCACGACCGGGGCCGATGAATACGCCCATATTTCTTCCCGCCTTGATAAAGTCGGATACGATGAGGAAGTAACCCGCGAAGCCCATGGTCTTGATCGTGAAAAGCTCGAAGTCCAGTCGTTCCTGGATCTCGGGTGTAAGGTCGCTATATCTCAGCTTGGCCCCTTCCATGGTCAGGTATTTCAGGTATTCCCACTGATCGAGGTTGCTCTCGTTGTGGATCTGAAATTCCTTTGGGATTGGGAACGCCGGCAGGAGGATGTCCTTTTTGAGGTTCAGAACTTCTACGCGGTCGACGATCATATTGGTATTGTCAATCGACTCGGGGATGTCTTTGAACAGGGTGCTCATCTCCTCCTGAGTCTTGAAGTAGAACTGATCGTTGGGGAATTTGAAGCGCCGGTTCTTGTTGCTCAGGTCGTCGTTGACCATGTCATCATATCCCGGCGTGGATTGTTTTTCTCCTGTATTGATGCAGAGCAGGATGTCGTGGGCATTGTAATCGTCCCGGTCGGTGTAGTGACTGTCGTTGGTCGCTATCATCGGGACGTTGTATTTCTTTGCATATTGGATCAGGGTGTTATTGATCTTCTCCTGTTCCTTGATATTATGTCGTTGGAGTTCGATGAAATAGTCTTCGCCGAAGAGGTCGAGCCACCATTTGAATTCTTTTTCCGCTTTCTCTTCGCTTTCGTGGAGAATGGTTTGAGGGACATAGGCCCCGATACAGCAGGTGGTGGCGATGAGTCCTTCGTGGTATTTCTCGATTAGCGACTTGTCGATTCGTGGATATTTTGAGTAAAGGCCTTCGGTATAACCCAGGGAGGTCAGCTTGATCAGGTTCTGATAGCCGACTTTGTTTTTGGCGAGCAGGATCTGGTGAAAGCGTTCATCGCGCTGTTCCTTTGTAAATGTTTTTTTGAAGCGATCTTCGACGACATAGAATTCACAGCCGACGACGGGTTTTACTTTCAGGGTTCCGTCTTCGTTCTTGTGTTTGTGGGCTTCGGCGACGAATTCGAAGGCGCCGAACATGTTGCCGTGGTCGGTAATGGCCAGGGCGGGCATGCCGTCTTTTATTGCCTTTTTATAAAGGCTTTGGATGGAGGCAGCCCCGTCGAGGAGGGAAAACTGCGTGTGCGTATGGAGATGTGAGAATTTGGGCATTTTTGCAAAGATCGTTCAGCATGAGGCTCTAAAAATCACAATCTTTCCACACCGATGTCCATATCTGTACAGGGGCTGTAACGAAATCGTACATCATTAACCCGAAATCGCTATAAATAGTTGAAATCCAGCAACCAAGAACATGGCATTATTTTGGCGCCATGCACATAACTATTACAACATCAATGCTTAAAAACTATTTCCTCATCGCTATTCGCAGGAACTTCGGCAAAGCTTCGTTCCTCGCTTTTCCTCGTTCGTTCCCTTCGCTGCGCTTGGGAATGCGCAACAAGACTTTCTCTCTTATAAACATCATCGGCCTCTCAATAGGTATCAGTGCCTCTCTCGTCATCTTTCTCCTTGTCCAATACGACTTCAGCTTCGACAAGTTCGAAAAGGAAGGGTCCCGCATCTACCGCGTTGTTGCCGACTATAAGAATCAAAACGAAACCGGCCACAGCAATTGCCTCTCCGAACCGATGGGGGCCGCCGCCAAAAAAGAGGTTCCGGGCCTTGAAATAGTGGCGCCGATCCGCACCTTTGATGAAACAAGGGTCACCATCCCGGATCCTGACGCCAACCACCCCCTTATCCTCCGTAAACAAAAAGACCTGGCCGCTGTCGACGAAAACTATTTCAACATCATCGGTTACACCTGGCTCGCCGGCTCACCCAAAACCTCCGTGCAACAGCCCTACCAGGTGGTCCTCACGGAAAAGAACGCGCGACTCTATTATGCCGGCACCCGATATACCGACATCATCGGCAAACCGATCATCCTTGACGATACTATCCATGCGACCATATCCGGTATCGTAAAAGATCTCCCCGGCAACTCGGACTTTAATTTCGGGACTTTCCTCTCCCGTCCAACCTTTTATACCAGCCGTCTGAAACCCGAGGGCTTTGGTCAATGGGGGTATACCAATTCCGCCGACCAGCTCTTCGTTCGCCTCGCACCGGGCACAAAACCCGCTACGGTCAACACGCAGCTAACCAATATTCTGAACGCCAACTCCAAACCCGATCCTCGCGATCATGTCACTGCATTCGTCCGCCTCCAATCTCTCAGCGATATCCATTTCAATCTTGACTATGGTGTATTCGATCAGAGTCGGCAGGCCCATAAACCTACTCTCTATGGATTGTTAGCAGTCGCCGCCTTCCTGCTGTTGCTGGCCTGTATCAACTTCATCAACCTGACTACGGCCCAGGCCTCCCAACGCGCAAAAGAGATCGGCATCCGCAAGGCCATGGGCGGCCACAGGCGACAGCTCACCTTCCAGTTCCTTGCCGAGACCTTCGTGCTAACCCTCGCGGCCACGATCCTGTCCATCATTCTCACTCCCTTTCTTATAAAGATGTTTGCGGACTTTATTCCCGACGATTTTCATTTCAGCCTGCTGCATCAACCGGGGGTCATGGCCTTCCTGGTTATCCTCGTTCTCGCGGTTACCCTCTTGTCCGGCATCTATCCGGCGCTTGTTCTCTCCGGCTTCAAACCCATCCTGGTGCTGAAGAACCAGGCCTATTCCAATACCGGTCGGTCCCGCTCCGCCTGGCTCCGCAAGTCGCTCACGATTTCCCAATTCGTCATCGCCCAGGTTTTCATCATCGCCAGCCTGCTGGTTGCAAAACAGATCAGCTATGTTCTCAACAAAGAGCTAGGTTTCAAAAAGGATGCTATCGTCTATTTTCGGACCAATAACAGGGAGTCGGAAAAAAAGAATCCCGTCCTGCTCGACAAACTTAAGGCCATTCCGGGGATCGCGATGATCAGCATCTCCAGCAACCCACCCTCCAGCAACGGCACGTGGTCAAGCACGATGACCTTTAACGAGGGCAAAAAAGAAATCCGCGAAAATGTACAGGCAAAATTTGCGGACAGCAACTATTTCCGCATGTATGGCCTCCATTTGCTTTCAGGTGTAAGTGCGCCCCAAAGCGATACCACCAACGCCGTGGTCATAAACGAAACTTATCTCCATGTTCTCGGCTACCAGGATCCGCAAAAGATCATCGGCAAACAGATCAAATGGAACGACGGCAATCGCAGCATCGTCGGGGTCGTGGCCGACTTTCACCCGCGCTCCCTCCATGAATCCATCAAGCCACTCGTCATCGCAAACGGTATTTCAAAAGCCTTTGTCTTTAACATCGCCCTGCAACCCCGCAATTCTGACGGTACCAACTGGCCCGCTACCACTGCCGCCATCGAAAAAGCCTTTCACTCTGTCTATCCGAACGATGACTACGACTATCAATTCGTCGATGATACGATCGCCAAGTTCTACACCGCGGAAAAGAACATCTCCCGCCTTCTCCTCTGGGCAACCGGTCTCACCATCTTTATCAGCTGCCTCGGTCTCCTCGGTCTCGTCATCTATATCACCAACCAACGAACAAAAGAGATCGGCATCCGCAAGGTCATCGGCGCTACCGTCACGCAACTCATCCTGCTGCTCTCCCGTGACTTCCTGAAACTCATCGGCATCGCGATCCTCATCGCTATTCCCATTGCCTGGTGGGGCAGCCGAAAATGGCTTGAGAACTTCGCCTACCGCACCTCTCTGAGCTGGTGGGTCTTTGCTGCCGGTGGCGGCTCCCTGCTGCTCATCGCCCTGATCATCCTTTGCGTACGGACTTTCAAGGCTGCCGTTGTCAACCCGATAGAGAGCCTGCGAAGCGAGTAGGAAAGTGGCCTGAGGCATTCCAGCTCCGTGACAATTAACATATTAGCGTCATTTTGGCAACAAATTTGCTATATTTGTCTGTGCCAATATCCGCCTAAGTGGAAAATATGTTGAAAAAAATCATACCCATAACATCCGTCGTGCTTTTTGTCTTTTCCAGCTGCAGCACTTTTAAGCCGGCAGTTACAAAGCCGCACGCGCCTGCGTCGCCTACTCAAACGGATGGTTCTGTACAATTTATCAGCAATATTGCGGTTAATCCCGATTCCCGGAAGGATGAGTCCCGGAGTTCGGTCAGCACGCCTGCCAAAACAAAGAGTTTTGTGGATCGGAGCGGGACTGCCATCGAGAACTATCCGGCATTGCAGTTTAAATTCGCTATCCTGGAAAATTGTTCGGTGGAAGACTTGAGTAATCCCAAATTGCTGAGTTTCATGGATTACTGGTATGGGACGCCTTACCATTATGGCGGGAACAGCCGGGATGGGATCGATTGTTCGGCTTTTTCCTTTTTACTTATGTCATCTGTATATGGGGTTTCTTCTTTGCCCCGGACTTCGAAGGAACAATACGAGACTTCCCATCATATCCGTCGTGATGAGTTACAGGAGGGGGACCTTGTGTTTTTTCATACTTTGGGTAAACGCAGGGTGGTCACTCATGTTGGAGTCTATCTGCGGAATAATAAGTTTGTGCATGCGTCGGTTTCGGGGGTGATGATCAGTGATATGAATGACGGGTATTATGACAAACATTTTGTCGGGGCGGGAAGGATACTTGATCCGTCGCAGACGCAGGCGCAGCACCCGGTCTCGACTACTGCGCTTTCAGGGGGAATGTGATCAGCCCTGTTTTTTCACCATTATATAGAAGTTGCGGTCTACGGAGAAATTGCCGTCTCCGCCGAGTCCGTTGCCGGAGGCGCCTACGTGCATCTGCTGTGGATCGGTTCCGCCATTGCTTCCCAGGATGACTTTTCCGCCGGAGGCTGCGTGGATCGTCTGCCACTGATCGGTCGGAGTGATCCATTGTTCCCGGGCTCCGCCGATATAGACTTTTACCGGCATGGAAAAGCCTTTTACGCAATTGGACCAGCGATAGGAGATGATGTCGCCGCTGGATTGGTAGGAGAGGACGGGGATCTTGGTCGTACGAAGGTACTGGTCGAAGATCTTTGAGAAGTCTTGATGGGCGAAGGTGCTTATATATTCTTCAATCTGCTGGGTCGTTACCGTTTGATGATAGAAGGTTTTTTGCAGCCCGTGTAACATATCCCGGAAGGCCGAGTCGCCTATGATCTGCCGGATGATGTGCAGCATATTCCCTCCTTTATAGTACATGTCCCCGGAGCCTTCCTTATTCACGCCATAAACGCCGATGATGGGTTTGTCGTTGCGGACGTTTTTGCGTGTGCCGATGACGTAATCATTGCCTGCTTCGACACCGTAGAGGTATGTCGTATACAGAGTCTCTGTATAGTTGGTAAAACCCTCGTGTACCCACATGTCCGCTACATCCTTATCGGTGATGTTGTTGCCAAACCATTCGTGGCCGCTTTCGTGTACGATGATGAAGTCCCATTTCAGACCCCAGCCGGTGGCGGAGAGGTCTCTACCCAGGTAACCGTTGGCGAAATGATTTCCATAGGCGACATTACTCTGGTGTTCCATCCCTAAGTGCGGAGCTTCCACCAGTTTGTAGCCATCCTCATAAAAGGGGTAGGGCCCCATCCAGTACTCAAACGCCCGCAGCATGGTGTCGGCCTGCTTGAACTGTGGTTTTGCCTTTTCGAGATTGTAGTCCAGTACCCAGTAGTTGCAATCCAGCTTTCCTTTTTCGCCATCGAAGACGGTGGACCAATTAACATATTTCCCGATATAAGGGATGATGTCGTAGGAGTTGATCGGGCTGGTAACGGCCCAGGTCCAGGTGGTCGTCGAGTTTCCGTTGGCCTTCTTGTCCCTCAGCCGGCCGTTGCCTATGGCTACAAGAGTATCGGGTGCGGTGATATGCAGGACTACGCCGCTGTCCGGCTCATCGCTGAGATGGTCTTTGCAGGGGAACCAGACGCTTGCGCCCAGCCCTTCACAGGCTACGGTCATCCAGGGCCGGCCCTGTTCGTCTTTGTTCCAGATCCAGCCGCCGCCCCATGGTGGGCGAACTGCGACCTTTGGGACACCGGAGTAGCTGATGTCCAGTGTTTCAACTGAACCGGCTTTTATTGATTTTGGGAATTTGACGTGAAAGACGTTGCCTTCGCGGGTAAAAGTAAGCGACTTTTTGCGCCAGGTGATGGTCTTTATCGTCATGGGTTCCTGAAGGTCGATCTGCATCAGCTGGCCGTCCGCCAATGCGGCAAAAGTTATAGCGTTGGTTCCGCTGAGGGATTTATCTGTAAAAGACGGGGTCACGCTCAGGTCGTATTTTAAGAGGTTCCACCAGGCGCGTTCGGGGGTGATGCTGCCCCGCAGGCTATCGGCGTGGGTGAAGGAGGCTTTTTCGGGGGTAAGGAGCTGGGCGTCGGTACGCAGACTGCCGCAAAGAGAAATAACGGTCAGAAGCAAGATAATACGACTCATTGGTTATCTTTATTTTAAGTTATACGCGATGAAGGTAAATAAACATTTAAGGTTTGTGCTTTTTTGGGGGCTTCTTTTTTCCGTAGGATGCGGGCCGGCTGAGAAGTCAGATAAGAAAGTTTTTTACTATAATGAATCCGATGGAATAGCCACGCTGGACCCGGCTTTTGCGAAGAACAGGTCGATCATCTGGGCCGTTCACCAGCTGTATAGCACGTTGGTCGAAACGGATAACCAGTTGCGGATCGTTCCCTGTCTGGCTGCCAGGTGGGAAGTCTCTTCCGACCGCAGGACCTGGACCTTTCATTTGCGTAGTGATGTTTTCTTCCATGATGATGTGGCGTTTCCGGGTGGGAAGGGGCGTCGGCTTGTTGCGGGTGATATCGTATATAGTTTTAACCGGATTCTTGATCCGATGACTGCCAGCAGCGGGGCCTGGATCTTTCATGACCGGATCGATACTGCTCATGCCTTTCAGGCTCCTGACGACAGCACTTTTGTCTTGCGGCTGGCTCGTCCTTTTCATCCGATACTTGGTCTGCTGAGCATGGGATATTGTTCGGCTGTTCCGCATGAGGTGGTGGAGAAATACGGGAAAGATTTCCGGAGTCATCCCTGTGGTACGGGGCCTTTTACATTCCGTTCGTGGGAAGAAAATCAGGACCTGATCTTTTTGCGGAATGAGAGGTACTTTGAGAAAGACAGTGCTGGACGGCGTCTCCCTTATCTGGATGCGGTGAAGGTCTCTTTTAATGATGAGAAGGCGACTGAGTTTTTGCTTTTCCGGCAGGGGCAATTGGACTTTATCAATGAGATCGACGCTTCTTTTAAAGACGAGGTGCTTAGCAAGAAGGGGGTGTTAAAAAAGGACTGGGTGGGGAAGATCGAACTATCTGTTTATCCTCAATTGAATACAGAATATTTGGGAATAGTTGTCGATTCTTCGCTTGCGCTGGTGAAGACTTCGCCTTTGCGGCTCAGGCAGGTGCGACAGGCCATCAATTATGGTTTTGACCGGAGGAAGATGATGTTGTATCTGCGTAACTCGCTTGGGCTGCCTGCTGAGAGCGGTTTCGTTCCGGCGGGGCTGCCGTCGTTTGACTCCACGCTGGTGCATGGCTATCACTATGACCCTGTGAAAGCGCGTGCCTTGTTGGAGGCGGCGGGGTACCCGGAAGGAAAGGGGCTGCCGGTGATAAAATTGCTCACGATCCCTGTGTATGCCGACTTTGCGAGTTTTATCGCGCGGCAGCTGGAGGATGTGGGTATTCATGTCCAGATAGAGGTCGTGCAGAAGAGTTTGTTACTGGAAGAGACGGCACAGTCGCAGGCCTTGTTCTTTCGGGGAAGCTGGCTGGCGGATTATCCGGATGCGGAGAACTATCTGAGTGTGTTTTATTCAAAGAATCCGGCGCCGCCGAACTATACGCGGTTTAGCGATCCGGTTTTCGATAAGCTTTATGAACGATCGTTGCTGGAGGAGGTCGATTCGGTTCGTTACGTGCTGTACCGGGAGATGGATCAGCGGATCGTGGATGCTTCACCGGTTGTGCCGCTATGGTATGATGAGGTGGTGCATCTGATCAACCCGAGGGTCAAGGGGTTTGATCCGAATGCGTTGAATTTGCTGGAGCTGAGGAGGGTGAGGAAATAGCTTGTAAATATGGGTGGAAATGGTTATTTTACTTCGACTAAACCCAATATCTATATGAAATTTTATTCTGCAATCCTAATGGGATCGGCCATCTTCAGCTTATCCCTTTTGACCCAATGTAAAAGTCACAATCCTAACACTCTTCCGAATGATTTTGAAGAAGTCCCGCTGAGCGAATACAGATATGAACCTTCGGCTATAAAAACCGGAACAGCCGTTAGTATTCTTGCCTTCTCAGGTGCAAAAAGCAAGGAAGGGAAGAAAATGTATTACTCCCAGTTTATTGTCCTGGATAAGGTGACAGGTGATACGACGCGGGTATTGTCTACGCTGATAAGTACCGACAGCGCTGCTGGTTCAAGTTCAGAGATATATGAGCCGACGGATCAGTTCGATGGGAATGCCGGTGTGCATGAGGCTGTATTCGAGCTGCCGTCCGACAATCAGAATATGATGACGAATTTGCTGGCGAATCTGCCGGCCGCCGTTAAAGATGTCAAAGATATCAATGATGCCATGGCCGATTCTGTTGGTAGGAAGGATTATGTGCTTGTGAATCGAAGCGCGGATATTTTTTCCCGGAAATACAGAACAGCTGTGGGCGTACTACGGTTTCACGACCGGCCCTGGTAGGGCCGATCGAACCGTTGGATCTTTTTGGAATTGATTTGGGATTTATTTTTGCGCGGTATTCTTCTTCAGTTTGTTCTTGAAGACCTTTTCGAATTTTTCTATTTTAGGGCGGATCACCAGGTAACAATAGGGCTCTGAGCCGTGGGTATTGTAATAATTCTGGTGATAGTCCTCTGCCGCATAAAAAGCGCTGGAGGGAGTTATCTCCGTCACGATGGGCTTTGGATAAGCGCCTTCCTTGTTCAGTTGGGTCTTGTAGTGTTCGGCTTTTTCCTTTTGCTGGGCGTCATGATAAAAAATGGCGCTGCGGTATTGGGTGCCTACGTCATTGCCTTGACGATTGAGCTGGGTGGGATCGTGAGATTCCCAGAACACTTCCAGCAGTTCGTCGAAGGTGATGATGGAAGGGTCATATACTATCTGAAGGCATTCCGCGTGACCGGTGGTGCCTGTGCAAACCTCTTCGTAGGTAGGGTTGGCGACCTTGCCGCCCATATAACCTGAAGTCACTTTTATTACGCCTTTCAGTTCCTGGAAGACGGCTTCGGTACACCAGAAACATCCTGTTCCAAAAGTTGCGGTATCTGTTTTTACGGCTGAGTGGGTTGTTTCATTATTCATACTGTCGTTTTTAACGGTGGGTTGTTTGGCAGCGGCTGAGCTTCTGGCTGAAAAAAGGGCCAGGGTCGCTGTTACTGCCAGAAAGAGCTTGAATTGATTCATTGGTTTATGATTCGTGGGTTGCAATTTACCCCTGAAAACTGCCGGAATTGGTAGGCTGCACGACAATTTTGGTGTTTTAACAGCGTTTTAATTGTTAAGTAGCTTTACTAATTTTGTAAAGTAGCTTAATAAGTTTACTTTTGTATTATGGAAAATCAAAACCCCATAGGAGACGGCCCGACGGCCCAGGACCTGGAGATCGCCGGCAATCTTCGGACGGTGCTGCACCGGGTGGTAAAGATCCTGCGGCGGGAGACCCGGAATGACGCCGAGCTTTCCGAGACGGAGCGATCGACGCTGGGCATGCTCTATAACCACCGCGAATTGCTGCCTTCCGACATTGCCAAAATGGAGAAGGTTTCCACTCAATCGGTTTCGCAGGTGGTCAACCATTTATTTGAATTGAACTATATCTATAAGAATCCATCGACGGAAGACAAGCGCAAGGTGTTGTTGTCCCTGACTCCCGCGGGTAAGGCCTTTGTCGAACAGCGGCGGAAGGACAAACAGGAGTGGCTGGCCCATGCGCTGCATGAGAAGGTCAGTCCCGAAGAGAAGGCACAGATCGTGGCGGCACTGAAGGTGCTGAAGAAGTTGGTGGACGAATAATGAATAAAAGATGATGAAGTTAAAGATGATGAAGTTACCCGTTTTCAGAGCGTTTCAAAGTCGAAATTACAGGCTTTATTTTTATGGTCAGTCCGTATCCCTTATTGGTACCTGGATGCAGCGTACTGCTGTGAGCTGGGTGGTGTATACGCTGACTCATTCTACTTTTATGCTGGGGCTGTCGCTATTCGCGACGCAGTTCCCCTCCTTTTTGCTATCAACGCTGGGAGGTGTGGTCTCTGACCGTTATTATCGCTATCGCGTACTGCTAATTACTCAGATCGCCTCCCTTATCCAATCTATCTTAATGGCTGTGCTTGTGCTCTCGGGCCATTATAATGTCTGGATGATCCTGTCGCTTGGTGTGGTGCTGGGGTCGATCAATGCGTTTGACGTTCCTGCCCGTCAGGCACTCGTCTACGAAATGATCGACGACAAGGAAAACCTGCCTAATGCTCTGGCGCTGAACTCTTCGATGGTTAACCTGGCGCGTCTTATCGGCCCGGCCATTGCGGGGATCGTGTTGCATAAGCTGGGAGAGGGGGTTTGTTTTGTCCTCAACTCGGTCAGCTTTCTGGCGGTGATAGGCTCCCTGTTGCGGATGAAGCTGCCGCCTTATGTCAAGGTGGAACGCACGAAGAATGCGCTTGCCGAACTGCGGGAAGGCTGGTCCTATCTCATGCAAAATCCTGCTATCGCGCGGCCTATCCTTATGCTGGCTGCCATGAGTCTGCTGGTCATCCCCTATGCGACCTTGCTGCCGGTATATGCCAGGGAGATCTTTCATGGCAATGCGGCTACCTTTGGTCTGATCGATAGTTTTATCGGGGTGGGTGCTATTTGCGGGGCCTTGTATCTGGCTACGCGTAACGGTGGGACGCTTGCCATGCGCAAGAAGATCCTCCGGACAAACACGATAATCTTCGGGCTTGGTCTGATCTGTTTTTCTCATGTGACCTCTTTTCCAATCGCCATGGTGTTTGCGATCATCTCCGGGTTTGGGATGATGGCGCAGACGACGGTTACGAATACCATTATTCAGACCACTGTGGCGCCTGAGATGCGGGGGCGTGTCATCAGCTATTTTGCGATGTCATATTTTGGGATGATGCCGATCGGGAGCTTGCTGGTGGGAACGGTCTCGCAGTATGTCGGGGCGCCGAATACGATCCTTTTTGAAGGGATTGCGGCGCTGGTCGTGGTGGCCATATTTTGGTCGTCTTACTTGTCAGTTAAGGCAGTGCCTGTGAAAGCGACCTCCGGCGAGGTGGGAATGGCTAATTCCAGGGCCGCTGATGAAGTGGTCGCTAATGAAGAGATCAGGGCTACTGCTACGGCGGCCCCTGCGCAGCCTGCACCGGCGCCTGCTCAGCCCACTGCAAAGGTAAAGCCGGTAGTCCGGGCATAGATAAAATCCCGGTATTGATGTACCTTTGCTGCTCTTAAAAAAGAGAGATCGGCCATTGGATGGCCACCAATATGAGAGTTTTTCCTGAATCAGCCCTGGCCCAACTGGAATTTGACAAGATAAAGGCCTTGCTGGCCAATCTTTGTGATACCGAATATGCCCGTGAAAAGGCGCTGGACCTTCGTATCCATACCCGTCGTGATTTTATCGAGCTGGAACTTCGTCAATCTAATGAGTTTAAGCTTCTTATTCAAAACGGTCAGTATTTTCCAAACGACAATAGCTTCAACCTGGCCCGCGAGATAAAATTGCTGGGGATACCTGGTGCCACTCTTTTTGGGGAGCAGTTCATGCTCATCCGCAGGCTGGCCGAGGGCATGGCGAGTGTGTTTCGCTGGTTTGATGCCGAAAGGCGCACGGCTTATCCGGCCCTGGTAAGGGTTATCGAACATACACATTACGAAAAAAGTATAATTACCTCTATAGACGAGGTCCTTGATGAGTCGGGGGTGGTGCGGGACAATGCTTCCGAGGAGCTGGCCAATATCCGGTTGAGTCTGTATCGTCGCCGCAATGAGCTAAGGCGACAATTCGACCGCATTTTGTCGAAGCTGGCCAAGGCCGGTTATGTGGCGGACATCGAAGAATCCTTTCTGAATGGCAGAAGGGTGGTAGCCATTTTTGCAGAACACAAACGCCAGGTGAAGGGGATCCTCCATGGCGAAAGCGATACCCGCCGGACCTCTTTTATCGAACCGGAGGAAACAATCGAGCTCAACAACGAAGTCTTTTCGCTTGAACATGCAGAAAGCAAGGAGGTCAATCGCATTCTGCGGGAGCTGACGGCCCGTCTTTCGGTCCATGCCCCGCTGTTGCAGGTCTGGCATGATGTACTGGGTGAATACGACTTTATCCGGGCCAAGGCCCGTCTTGCGGGCGAGATGAACGGCAACTATCCCCTGTTGCTGGACAAGGCGCATATCGTTCTCAGACAGGCTTATCATCCGTTGCTCTATCTTTATAACCGCAAGGCGGGCAAGACGACGGTGCCTACCAATATTACGCTCAATGAAAAAGATCGTCTCCTGGTCATCTCCGGGCCCAATGCCGGCGGTAAGACGGTGACGATGAAAACGGTTGGGTTGCTGCAGCTGATGATCCAGAGCGGGCTGCTGATACCCGTTCATCCCGACTCGGAAGTGGGCATCTTCAAACAGCTGATGATCCATATCGGTGACACGCAGAGCCTCGAATTCGAGCTGAGCACCTATAGCTCGCATCTGAAGAACATGAAGTACTTCATGGAGAATGCAAATGGCCGGACTTTGTTCTTTATCGACGAGCTGGGGAGCGGGAGTGATCCCAATCTTGGCGGCGCCTTTGCCGAAGTCATTCTCGAAGAGCTGGTGCGGAAACATTCCTTTGGCATTGTTACCACTCACTATCTCAATCTGAAGGTGATGGCGGGGAAGACGGCGGGTGTGATCAATGGCGCTATGGCGTTTGATGAGACGAATCTGCAGCCGTTGTACAAACTTATAATAGGAAAACCCGGCAGCTCCTATACGTTTAGCATAGCCGAACGGATCGGACTCGAGCCGCGTCTTATACAAAGGGCGCGTACGCTGGTGGACCAGGATCATTTCCGGCTGGACAAGCTGCTCAATGCTACGGAGCAGGACTTGAGAGAGCTGGAGAAGAGGGAGAAAGACCTTAATAAGCTGGTAAAGGAAAATGAACGGTTGAAAAAAGAGATGGAAGCGTTGATCCATCGGGAGCGGCATGATCAGCAGGTCGAGCTGTTGAAACATCAGAATAAAATTACGGAAGAGCGGCTTGCATATTTAAAGGAGATGGAAAGGAAGCTGAAGCAGATCATCTTTGACTGGCGGAAGGCGGAGGATAAGAATGAAGTTATTAAACAAATGCAGGCATTGTTGTTCAAGCAGAAGGAGAAACAGGTCAATGAGAAGGTGCGGAAGAAGTTTGATTCGAGATATACGGAGATCGGCGGGAATGTGCAGGTAGGCAATAAGGTGATGATGAAGAAGAATCACCAGGTGGGGATGGTGAAGGAGATAAGGGGAAAGAAGGCGATAGTGCAGGTGGGATTGATCCCTATTACGGTGGATCTGGCGGATCTTACGGTGGTGCAGGATCGGCCGCAGGAGGAAAGCGCTAATTAAAACTGTCTATATGCGTTTTGCATTGTTTGTTTGTTTTTTCCTTTCTGGTTTTGCGTTGAGCGCCCAGTCCTTGTCTGATTCTTCGCTGCGGGTTGTGCCGGGGCGGACGAATAGTGCGGCGCAGGAGAAAAAGCCTTATGTTATTTTTATATCTGCTGATGGGTTTCGGCATGACCTGGCGGATAAGTATAAAGCAAAGAATTTGTTGGCGTTGAGGGAGAAGGGAGTTGCTGCGAAGTCGATGATCCCATCCTATCCGTCCGTCACATTTCCCAATCACTATAGCCTGGCTACGGGTTTGTATCCTTCTCATCATGGACTGGTGGACAATACCTTTTTTGATCCTAAGAAGGGGAAGGGATATGCTATCAGCAATCGTTTGGCCGTTGAGGATAGTTCGTGGTATGGGGGTGTGCCGATCTGGGTATTGGCCGAGCAGCAGCAGATGGTTTCGGCGAGTTTTTTTTGGGTAGGGTCGGAGGCGGCTGTGGGTGGGGTGAGGCCTACCTATTATTACCGGTTTAATGATAAGATCCCGATGGACGAACGCCTGCAGAAGGTGAAGGAGTGGTTGACCAAACCGGAGGCGGAGCGGCCGCATCTGATACTTTTTTATATGTCGCAGGTGGATCATGCCGAGCATATGTACGGCCCTGACTCGAAGGAGGCGGAAGAAGCTGTGCACCTGATCGACGATGTGGTGGGCAGGATGACGCGAATAGTGGATTCACTTGGGCTTCCGGTCAATTATGTCTTTGTGGCCGATCATGGGATGGCGCAGGTGGATACGGTGCATGGGATAGGCTTGCCTTCTGCGATAGATACTACGAAGTTTGTGCTGGCTCCGGATGAAACGGAATTGCATTTTTATGCGAAGGATAAGAAGGATATCAAACCGACTTACGAGGCGCTGAAGAAAGAGGCTAAGGATTTTGATGTTTATCTTCCGGAGGAGACACCGGCACGCTGGCATTATTCAGCAACGGATGACCGGTTTGGCAGGATTGGCGATATTATATTAGTGTCTCATTTCCCAAAGGTTTTTAATCTTCGCGGTAGAAGGATTATACCGGGTATGCATGGTTTTGATAATATGATCCCTGAGATGGGGGCAACATTTTATGCCTGGGGTCCGGCTTTTAAGCCGCATCAGAAAATAGGATCATTTGAGAATGTTAATGTGTATCCGATGATCGCCCGGATATTGGGACTAAAAGTGACTTCGTCTATCGATGGGTCGCCGGATGTGCTGGCGGGAACGCTGAAATAGCATAAATTAGGGGTATGTTTAGCAACTACTTCAAAACCGCCCTTCGCAATTTGCTGCGAAATAAAGGATTTACCTTTTTAAACGTTTTTGGTCTGACGCTGGGTCTGGCGACCTGTCTGCTGATAGTGCTTTATGTCGTGGACGAATTGAGCTATGACCGGTATAATGTGAACGCGGCGCGGATCTACAGGGTCAATACGGACCTGAAGGTGAATGGTAAGGTCTCTTATTTTGCTTCGGCGACACCGCCGGTGGCTGGGACGCTGACGGCGCATTATCCGGAGGTGGAGAAGGCGGCAAGGATCTATCATGCGGAAGCGCGGCGGTTCAAAAAAGGGAATGAGGAAATCGAAGAGGAACATACGTTTGTCTGTGACCCGGAGATCTTTAGTGTGTTTACGCTGCCCATGACGGAAGGTGATCCGGTAACTGCTTTAGCCGCTCCAAATACGGCTGTGCTGACAGAGAGTGCGGCTAAGCGATTTTTTAATACTACACATGTTATCGGGAAGACCCTGGAGCGGGCGCACGACACTTCATTAATCACCGTAACGGGCGTGATCAGGGATATGCCGGCTCAGTCTCACTTCAGGGGTGATGTTTTTTTGTCCATACGTGGTTCGGACCTGGACAGGAACAATAGTTTTTATGCGTTGTTTCCTATAAGCACGTATGTTTTGTTAAAGCCGGGAGCCGATGCGGGCGCGTTGCAGCGGAAACTGGCGTTGTTTATGGATACCTGGGATAAGGGATATAGTAAGATGGATACGAATACTTTCTTTATGCATCTCAACCTGACGGCGCTGACGGATATTCATTTGCGGTCAAACCGAACGGATGAGCTGGGTGCAAACAGCGATATACGTTATGTGTATATTTTTTTGTTGGTGGGTGTCTTTGTGCTGCTGATCGCTGCTATCAATTTTATGAATCTTTCGACGGCGCGTTCGGCGGGTCGTGCAAGAGAAGTGGGGGTGAGGAAGGTGTTGGGGTCGTTGCGCGGGCAGCTGATCGCACAATTCCTGTCCGAGTCTTTGCTGGTGACGCTGGTGGCCGCCGTGTTGGCGGTGCTGGTGGCTACGGTTTCGCTGCACTGGTTCAATCAGCTGGCGGATAAGGAGATCGTTATTACGGGGCAGATGGCGGGATGGCTGTCTTTGTTTTTAGTAGGGATCGTTGTGGTGGTGGGTTTGCTGGCGGGGGCATGGCCGGCTTTTTTTCTTTCGGGGTTTAAGCCGATAGAGGTGTTAAAGGGAAAATTGTCAAAGGGTTTTAAGGGTGGAAGGCTTCGCAGTGTGCTGGTCGTTTTTCAGTTTGGGATATCGTTATTTCTTATCGTCGGGACGATTGTCGTATACAATCAGTTGCATTATATCCGGAGCAAGGACCTTGGGTTTGACAGGAGTCATATTGCGATCATAAAAAATGTGGGCTCATTGTCGAATCCTGGTACGTTGAAGAAGGAAGTATTGCGATTGCCGGGAGTAGAAGCTGCTACTTTATCGGCATTTTTGCCGACCAATAATCAGCGCTGGCATAATTTCGGGACTTTGCTGGGAAGTGTGAGCTCTTTACAGACTCAGCTATGGCGGGTGGATGTGGACTATGTAACTGCCATGGATATGCATGTTGTACAGGGACGTAATTTTTCACCCGTAATGGGTACGGACTCCACGGCGTTGATCATCAATGAAACGGCTGCGAAGATGTATGGGATAGCCAGTGATCCGTTGAATAAAATAATCAGCTTTCCTTATTTCGGAGGTAAAAAGGACTTTCACATTATCGGTGTGATCAAGGACTTCAATTTTGCTTCGCTGAGGGATAATATTACGCCGTTAGCCATGGTGATGGACCAGGATAACAATAGTGTGCTTTGTGTAAAGGTAAGTGGAGGTAATCTGCCGGTAACGATGCGGCGCCTGAAGGATAAATGGACGAGCCTGTCGCCACACCAGGCTTTTGAATATTCTTTTATGGATGCGGATTTTGAAAAGATGTACCGGTCGGAGCAGCGTATAGGGAAACTGTCGGTTCTGTTTGCGGTGCTGGCGATAGCGATCGCCTGTCTGGGGCTTTTTGGGCTGGCGGCTTATGCGGCGGAGCAGCGGACGAGGGAGATTAGTATCCGGAAAGTGTTGGGAGCGAGCATTCCATCGGTGTTTGGGTTGCTGACGAAGGATTTTTTGAAGCTGATCGGGCTAGCGGTGTTGATCGCTTCGCCGGTCTCATGGTGGCTGCTACAGAAGTGGCTGGAGGATTTTGCCTACCGGATCGATATGAGTGGTTGGTTTTTGGTCATTGCGGCCATCCTATTAGTGATGATCTCACTAATAACGGTGAGTTGGCAGGCTTTGAAGGCGGCGCGGGTTAATCCTGTTGAAAGTTTGAAGGCGGAGTAGTAAGTTTGCGCATGAGCAACAATACACCTGAACAGAATTTTACGGCTCTTGGATTGAGCCTTCCACCTGCTCCTACGCCCATGGGAGTCTACAAGCCCTGTTTGATTGATGGAAAATATTTATATGTGTCCGGTCATGGGCCATTCCTGGAAGACAAAACACTTATTGTCGGCCGTGTCGGTCAGGATATGGATATCGAAGCCGGTAAGCTGGCTGCCCGTCAGACGGGGCTTTCCATTTTATCGACTATCAGAAACCATGTAGGCAGCCTGGATAAGATAAAGCGGGTCGTGAAGGTTTTGGGGATGGTAGGCTGTACACCGGAGTTTGATAAACATCCATATGTGATTAATGGCTGCAGCGAATTATTTGCGAAGGTTTGGGGAGAGGAGAATGGGGTAGGGGTAAGGAGTGCGGTTGGAATGGGGTCGCTGCCCGGGAATATTCCGGTGGAGATTGAGGCATTGTTTGAGTTGTATTAAAGAAATCTATATGGATTGGTATCAAATTACGAATATCGACCAGCTGGATACGCCGGCGCTGGTGGTTTATCCTGACCGGGTAAAAGAAAATATCCGGTTAGCGGTGGAGATGGTTGGGGACCCCGCTTTTTTGCGCCCGCATGTCAAGACGCACAAGTCGCCGGAGACTACGCGGCTTATGCTGGGGGCGGGGATCCGCAGCTTTAAATGTGCGACGATTGCGGAGGCGGAGATGCTTGCGTTGGAGGGTGCGCCGGATGTGCTGCTGGCTTATCAGCCGGTTGGGCCGAAAGTTTCGCGCCTTGCGGCGCTGATCAAGAAGTATGATGGGACAGAGTTTGCTTGTTTGATCGATAATCTGGCTGCGGCGGCGGCGATGTCGGAGGTCTTTGCTGCGGCGGGGCTTAGGGTACCGGTGTGGATCGATTTGAATGTGGGCATGGACCGGACGGGGATCGCGCCGGGGCCGGAGGCATTACAATTATATAAGGAGGCGCTGAAGTTGAAGGGAATTGTGCCGGTGGGGCTGCATGTTTATGACGGGCACATAAGGGATAGTGATATTGTAGAGCGGACGAAGAAGTGTGATGCGGGATTTGCAAAGGTAGTGGCGTTAAGGGATGAAATTGGGGGGGATAATGATTTGACCATCATTGCGGGCGGCTCGCCAACTTTTCCTATTCATAGTCGTCGGGCGGGTATTCAATGCAGTCCGGGCACCTTTGTCTATTGGGATAAGGGATATGGCGACTCTTTTAAAGAGCAGCCTTTTTCTCCGGCTGCGTTGGTGGTAACGCGAGTGGTTTCGTTGAGGGGAGACACGCGGCTTTGTCTCGACCTGGGGCATAAGTCGATCGCTCCAGAGAATGAACTTACGCATAGGGTCTTCTTTATTAATGGACCTCAGCTGGTTCCGGTCGGCCAGAGCGAGGAACATCTTGTCGTGGAGGCGGGGGCGGATCATGGGTATAAGATTGGGGATATCTTTTATGGCGTTCCCATTCATATCTGTCCGACGGTCGCGCAATATGAACGGGCTTTTACGATTGAGAACCACCTTGTTACGGGATTTTATAAAAACATTTCCCGGGACCGGTTCCTAACGGTCTAATGTCCGGATGCAGCACTTCACCCTGCTGAATTGTCACTTCATCCGGAAAATCGGGCGGCTTACCGACTTTAACTATTTTCCCTGCTAACGACTTGCTAAATTGCAAACCATTCACTGTCAGAAATGTGTGTTTGGTCATGGGGACGTCATATTTTTCGACCAAAAAACAATTTTGTTCGAAAATTGATTATTTCGATAATTTTGTCAATCAACTCTGCATCATTATACCATCATTAAAACCACTAGAACATGGAAGTAAAAGAAGCAACTGGCAGGCTGGGTGTGCTACTCCCAGGATTAGGCGCGGTAGCTACTACACTGATAGCAGGCGTAGAAGCCGTAAAGAAAGGAATTGCTCAACCCATCGGCTCTATTACGCAAATGGGGAACATTCATTTGAATCGTAAGAAAGGCGAGAGAACCGAGCAAAGCGAAGGTTCCGAACGAGGTCTTGCCGGTGGCAAGATCGAAGTTCTGAAGATCAAGGAATTCGTTCCTTTGGCTAAGCTGGAAGACATTGTCTTTGGCGGCTGGGATGTTTACGAAGACAATGTTTATGTAGCGGCAAGCCGGGCTAAGGTGCTGGAGCAGCATACGCTGGATGCGCTGCGTCCTGAGCTGGAAGCTTTGAAACCCATGAAGGCTGTTTTTGATAAAAGCTATATCAAGAACCTCGATGGTACACATGTAAAGGAGGGTGCCAACAAGTATGTTTTGGCAGAAATGCTGATGGAAGATATCGCTACGTTCCAGGATACCCGCGGTTGCGACAGGCTGGTGATCGTATGGTGCGGTTCTACTGAAAAGTATATCGAGCCTTCCGAGGTTCATGCGAGTCTTGCTGCTTTTGAGAAAGGTCTTAAGGAGAATGATCCGCGGATCGCTCCGAGCATGATCTACGCTTATGCTGCGGTCAAAATGGGGATTCCTTTTCTGAATGGCGCTCCTAACCTGACGGTAGACATTCCCGCGCTGCTTGAACTGGCCAAAAAGACCAAGACCCCTATCGGTGGAAAAGACTTCAAGACTGGTCAGACTTTGATGAAAACCATCCTTGCTCCGGGCTTGCAGGCTCGTGCACTTGGCGTAAAGGGTTGGTTCTCCACTAATATACTAGGTAACAGGGACGGCTATGTGCTGGATGATCCTGATAATTTCCGTACCAAGGAAGTATCGAAGCTGAGTGTACTGGAAGATATCCTGCGTCCTGATCTCAGTCCTGATCTGTACAGCGAGCTGTATCATAAGATCCGGATCAACTATTATCCTCCACACGGCGACAATAAGGAAAGCTGGGACAATATCGACATCTTTGGATGGCTGGGTTATTCCATGCAGATAAAGATCAACTTCCTTTGCAGGGACTCCATTCTGGCGGCTCCGCTTGTACTGGATCTGGCTTTGTTTGGCGACTTTGCCAAGAGGGCAGGTCTCAGCGGGATCCAGGACTGGTTGTCGTTTTATTTCAAATCCCCTCAGACTCCGCAAGGACATCGGCCAGAGCATGACATCTTCAAGCAATTGACGGTTCTGCAGAATACGCTGAGAAGACTGATGGGTGAGGAGCTGGTGAATCCGGAAGGTCTAACCTTTGCCGAGGAAGAAATAACAGCCTAATGGTGCTGATCCATAGACTCATTTCCACTTGCCTGGGAATCGGTTATACTCCAAAGGGCGGAGGTACTGTTGCCGCTGTCGTCTGCTGTATAGCCTGGTATTTTGCCTGGGCGGGTGGAAATGATCATTATTGGGCACAGGTGCTGACAATAGGGGTAATATTCATCATCGGTGTCTATAGTTCTGGGAAAATGGAGGTTTTTTGGGGGAAGGACAGCTATCGGATCGTGATTGATGAAGTAGCCGGGATGTGTCTGACCCTTTTGTTTGTCCCTGTTCGCTGGCAATATGTGGCGGTTGGGTTGGTGTTGTTTCGTTTTTTTGACATCGCTAAACCGTTGTATATCCGCAAGATGGAGCGGCTTAGCGGCGGGTGGGGCGTAATGATGGACGACATGCTTGCGGGGTTGTATGCCAACCTTTTGCTACAGATCGTCGTATTGATTAAGCCTTGGTAAGAATATGATTACTTTTACAAAAGCACAACTGATCTCTGTTTTGGCCAGTCTCGTTGATTTTGGCGTGACCTGGATACTGGTGCAAAAATTTGGGGCTCCTGCGGTAGCGGGTGGTGCAACGGGTACGCTTTGTGGAGGTGTCACACATTTTATGGTGAGCCGTACCTGGGTTTTTAATGCGCAGGAAAAAAAATGGGCCGGGCAATTGAATCGCTATGTCCTGGTCTGGATCGGTAACCTGGTGCTCAATGTTTCCGGCCTGTGGTTACTACACGATTACATGAGAATCAACGTTTGGATTGCTAAGATAATAACAGCTGTACTGGTAGCTGTGCTGTACAATTACCAATTACAGAAACGATTTGTATTTAAACATTAACCGGAACGGAACAATGACAAAGACTGGAAGTAGAACCAAAGCTTGGACCTTATTCATCATGATCATGGCTGTCAGCTGGCACAGCCAGGCGCAGAGCGTCGTGTTGCGGGGATTTGTAAAAGATTCCGCTGCACAGACGCCGCTCAACAATGCCAGCATAACTATTAAAGGCCTGCGGGGGGGAGCGCGTTCCAATACCGAAGGCCGATTCCGTATCAACTCCAGCCAGCGTGCCGTCGATGTGACGGTTTCCAGTGTTGGCTATAACACGCTGTCGCTTCATTTGGATTCCATTCCTTCGGAGGAGGTTGTGTTTTCTTTGAGCCGAAAATTCAAAGAACTCACTGGTGCCCTCGTAAAGAACAAAAAACAAAGGTACCGTAATAAGGGCAATCCGGCAGTCGAACTTATTCGCGAGGTTATCGACCATAAGAACCAGAACAGGATGGAAGCCTATAAGTTTGCCTCCTATAATAAGTACGAGAAACTGGTGGTTTATGTCGACAAATTAAACGACGCCAAGATCTCCAATAACAAACTGCTGAAGCCTTATCATTTCCTGGTAGAGAACAGTGATACTACCAAACTGGAAGGACGCCGGCTTTCACCCGTATACCTCGAGGAGACCTATTCCAACAACTACTACCGGCAGCAACCGGAGAAGACAAAATCCGTCATCACGGGGAAAAAGAAGGTGGACTATGGAGAGCTGATCGATATGCAGGGTATCAGCATGTATCTGAATCGTCTTTACCAGGACTTCAATGTCTATGACAATAATATTTCGGTCTTTACCAACCTGTTCCTGAGTCCCATTGCGGACCTTGCGCCTACCTTTTACATGTATTTCATCGAGGATACGACAATGGTCAACGGTCATCCGCTGGTCCGTCTTTCCTTCCGGCCCCGCAATCCTAATGACCTGCTGTTCAGGGGCACGATGTGGATCACGCTGGATGGCCACTATTCGATTCAAAAACTGCGTCTGCTTGTCAGCAGCGGCATCAACTTCAATTTTGTCCGGGAGATGCATATCGACCAGGATTTTACCCAGCAGCCCGACGGAAAATATCTTCTGACCAGGAGTGATGTACTCGGTGACTTTGGGATCAATAAGAAAGGGTCGGGGCTTTTTGGTGAGCGGGTGGTCAACTATATCGATTTCAAGACGAACCAGCCTCTTGCCGACAGTCTTTTCAAAGGCGCACCTACCGTCCAGTTAGATAGTGCGGAAACCAAGAAGGACAGTTTCTGGGTAGCCTATCGCGGCGATTCTTTAACGGGTACGGAATCAAAGACCTATGCCAATGTCGACAGTCTCAAGAACATGAAATCCTTCAAGCGGCTGGTGGACTGGAGTACCCTGGTGATTGCCGGTTACAAACAGGCCGGATGGGCCGAAATAGGTCCTGCCAGCACTTTCTACAGCTTCAATCCGGTGGAAGGATTCCGGTTACGTTTCGGCGGCAGGACTACTACCCATTTCAGTACGCGCTTTTATTCCGAGGCATATGCTGCCTATGGATTTAAGGACCAGAAATGGAAGTATTTCCTCAGCGGTACTTATTCGCTCAACAATAAGTCCGTATATGGCTTTCCGCAGAACTATGTCCGGGTCTCCTACCAGAAGGAAACCGAGATCCCGGGGCAGAGTCTGCAGTTTGTACAGGAAGACAACTTCCTGCTGTCGTTCAAACGAGGCAACAATGACAAGTGGATCTACAACAATAACTTCCGTGTTCAGTACATGAAGGAGTTTCAGAATCACTTATCCTACAATTTCGGCTTCCGATGGTGGGAGCAAACTCCTGCGGGGACAATTGCGTATGTAAAAGGCAACACAGGTGATTCGATCCAGCAGATGACGACTACTGAGCTCTCCGGGGAAATTCGTTGGGCTCCGCACGAACAATTCTATATCGGGAAGCTGTACCGTGTTCCGATCATAAATAAATATCCGATCATCGATTTTCGCTGGACTACCGGCGTGAAAGGTTTGTTTCGGGGGCAGTACAATTATCAGAACCTGGACCTGAATTTTTACAAACGGTTCTATGAATCCTGGCTGGGTTATACTGACATCACGCTCGACTTCGGGTACATCATCGGAAAGGTGCCTTTTCCCCTGGCGGACGTCCATCATGCCAACCAGACCTATGCCTACCAGATGCAGTCCTATAACCTGATGAACTTTCTTGAGTTCGTCAGTGACCATTATGCGACGGCCTATATCGACCACTATTTCAACGGTTTCTTTTTCAACAAGATACCATTGCTGAAGAAACTTAAATGGAGGGAGGTCGTCGAGGCGAAGATATTGTATGGGGGATTGCGGAGCGAGAACGATCCGGCGAAAAATCCCGACCAGGTAAAATTCCCGCTTACCAATGGCCAGTTGGAGACATTCAGGCTCGGTTCAACGCCTTATATCGAGGCTGGTTTTGGTATAGCCAATATCTTCAAGCTGGTGCGGGTGGATTTTATCAAAAGGTTCACCTATCTGGATCATGCTAATATCCCCACCTGGGGTATCCGGGTCCGGACCAAATTTGATTTTTAAGGTGCTGAATTCAGTCCGAACATAGTATCTTTACAGATTGTCAAAAGAGGAGAGCAATTGAGCAATGAGCACGCGAAAAAATTTGCAACTTGGTATTTATAGGGTCATTAATCCGGTAGTAAAGTTACTGATCCGGGCAGGGCTGACCCCGAATATGGTTACTACGATAGGGCTTCTGCTCAATATCGGTGTAGCCATCATCTTTATTTCCGGTGCTGAAGAAGGGCGCCGGGGTGACCTATCCTATGTCGGGTGGGCGGGGGCGCTGATCCTTTTTGCGGGTCTGTTCGACATGCTTGACGGGCAGGTGGCGCGATTGGGAAATATGAGTTCGCAGTTTGGGGCTTTGTACGATTCTGTACTGGATCGTTACAGTGAGCTGATCCTTTTTCTTGGCATTTGTTATTACCTGGTGTCTCACCATTATTTCCTTAGTTCTTTGTTTGCCTTTATCGGTCTTATCGGGAGCATGATGGTGAGCTATACGCGGGCGCGGGCCGAGGGTTTGGGCATCGAGTGTAAGGATGGGCTTATGCAGAGGCCGGAGAGGGTTATCATTATTGGCGTTTCGGCGCTGGCTTGTGGGGTGGCTTCGCGTTGGATGGGAGGAGATTTTAAGATCTCTTATCCGGCTACGAATTTCCCGATGTTTGAGACTATCTCTATTTTTACTATACCGGTGACCATTATGGCTTTTTTGGCGAACTGGACGGCTATTGGCCGGCTTAGGGATGCGAAGAGGACGCTGGATGCGAGGGCGGCGGCCAGTGGGGTTGGTGCGGCAGGCGCTGGCGCAGAGAATGGGCCTGGTGTGGCCAATGAGAAGGGTGTGGCGGCTGAAGTTGGTGCGACCGGGGTTGGCTTGGATAGTGCAGGCAAGGGTGATGCGGCGGGTTCTGGCAAGGTTGATGGGGCCGGTTCCGGGAGGGCCGATGCGGCAGGTCCCGGAAAGTCTGATGTTGTTGCTAAGTCTTCTTTGCCGCTGGCTATCGTTGTTGTTTTGCTGGCTGCATTTTCTGCTGTTCCGGGTTCGGCTCAGTCTTCGGGGAAATCGGCAGCGCAGCCATCGGCGTCGCATTGGTCGGTCGATCCGATCAAGGACACGGTCGAGACGTTTCCGATTCCGCCGTCAAACGCGAGGTCGTTGTTTTATCTGCAGCGTACTCCGAATTGCAATACCATTATCTGCGAGGTGAATGAAAAAGATGGGGTGATAGACAAGGATGAGCCGGTGCATGTGTTATGGATCCGGTATACGGAACAGAAGCAGCGCCAGGAGCTGAATTTTATCCAGCGTCATTTTGCCTATGGGCTCAAGCAGCATGATCTTGGGGATGGCAGCTGGGAGCTGCATTTTGTCTCTTACAAAAAGGTGCCGCTTTATCTGAGGAAGTCACCTACCGACAATCGGTTCCATGTATATGTTACTATCTCCGGCAGGTTGGCCATTCTAAACCGCGTGTATCTCCGGATCGACCCGGGTGGGACTTTCTGGGCTCCGAATGTTCAATATCTTGAATTGAAGGGTGTGGATACGCAGAACGGGAAGGAGGTTGTACAAAGAATAAAAGTATAAATGATTACTTCCAGCAAAGGGCCGGGCGCGGCGGCGCCCGTTGGTGGTTTGCCGTTAACGGGAACCCCGCTTACGCTACGCAACATTCTTATTGCTACTGGTTTTTCGGCCTTGTATCTTATTCTTTCGGCCTTGCTGATCGGGTTTAAGAAGGATCAGCTTTTTCTTGTAGGGCTGTTCAATGTGCTGTTCTATTTGTCCGGTCCTACGCGGCGTTTTATATTGGGCTTTACGGTCTTTATTGTGTTCTGGGTAATCTTCGACTTTATGAAGGCCTTTCCGAATTACCGTTATAATACGGTTCATATCGGGAGTCTTTATAATGCGGAGAAAAGTCTTTTTGGGATCCATACTTCCGATGGGGTGTTAACGCCGAATGAATACTGGCGGGTGCATCAGCATACTTTCCTGGATATAATGGCGGGTATCTTTTATCTCTGCTGGATCCCGTTGCCGCTGGGATTTGCGGGGTATTTGTTTTATAAGAACAAGGAGGCATTTTTCCGTTTTGCGCTGAGTTTCCTGGTGGTAAACCTGGTCGGTTTTGTCGTTTATTATTGTTATCCCGCGGCGCCGCCGTGGTATGTGGAGCATTATGGTTTTGTTTTCAACGCACATACGCCGGGGAATACTGCGGGGCTGGGCAGGTTTGACGGGTATTTTCATGTTTCGGTGTTTGCGGGCTTGTATGCGAAGAGTTCGAATGTGTTTGCGGCTATGCCTTCGCTGCATGCGTCTTATCCGCTGACGGTATTGTTTTTTGGGTTGAAGTATAGGTTGAAGTGGGCGAATTTGTTTTTTGCATTGATTATGGTGGGGATCTGGTTTGCGGCGGTGTATAGCAGCCATCATTATGTGCTGGATGTGCTGGCGGGGATTACTTGCGGGTTAGTGGGGGTGTATCTTTTTAATTATTTATATTTGAATGTGGAGTGGGTCGGGAGGACGGTGAAAGGGTGGATTAAGGGAGTTAGCGAATAGTCCGCCCGATTCCTTCAACCATAATATCCACGATTGAATCGATCTGGAGGTCGAGGCGGGGGCTGCGATTTTTTCCGACCATGAGGGGGATGGCCAGGCCCCGGAAGCTGCTGACCATGAGGTAGGCGATCAATTCTATATTATCTTCACTGATCTGCTTGAATTCTCCGTTGTAAACGCCTTCGGCGAGGATGCCTTTTACCAGCTCGACATGGGAAGTGTCGAACTTGTTTCTCAGGTCGGCCATAATGCAATGTAATTCAGCGATCTCGCTTTTCAGGGCATCGCTGAGGTTGCACAATTGGTTTAGCTTGTTGAGGCGGCTGCGGCAATAGATGATGAGTTTTTCCTTGGAGGAGCCGGCCTGGCGGATTGCCTGTTGGATCTGGTCCAGCAGTTCGTCCATTTCCTTGTACAAAACGGCTTCGAAGATGTCTTCTTTGCTGGGGTAATAATAATAAAGGGAGCTTTTGGCTTTGCCGAGGCTTCTGGCAATGTCGCCCATGGTCGTTTTTTTAAACCCGGATTGACGGAAAAGTGCCCTTGCCGTGTCAAGGATCTCCCTGACTATAATCTCGTCCCGTTGAAGCGTTTCAGCCATACTCTTTAAACCTTTGTACGATCAAATTTACATATTTTCCTCTCCACATTCGGTTAATCATTGGTGAATCTTGCATCTCTGGAAGACTATTTATACATTTGTTGTAGTCCCCAAACCCTTACTGAACTATCTTCCCGGTTAAGCTGATTGGCGCACTATTTCTCCTGGATCGTAGAGGACGATTTTAAAATTTCTTTTGCCGAGATACAACAAAATACCGGTAAGAACATGAACCCACAACTCAACTGTATTCTTCTCATCGATGATGATGAGCCAACGAATTTTCTTAACAAAATGACTCTGGAGCAGGCGGGCTGTACCCGTCATATCAGAGTGGCCCAGAGCGGCCAGGAAGCGCTGGATTATCTCCGGGGATGCGGTGGTGACAACGGCTTCCCGGAAGGGGGTAGTTCGGGGAGGTCACCCCGTCCCGATCTGATCTTTTTGGATATCAATATGCCTGCCATGGATGGCTGGGAGTTCCTCGAAAGATACAAGACTTTACCTGCCGAGCAGAAGGCGGATATAGTGCTGATCATGCTGACTACGTCGCTGAATCCCGATGATGAGGTAAAGACCAGGACGATTCCGGAAGTGGCTGGGTTTGAGAATAAGCCTCTGAGTCAGCATCGCCTGAAGGCTTTGCTGGAGAAATATTTTAGTATTAGTAATTAAGGGGTGGGCGCGCCAGCGCCTATCCGGTGTGACGGCGGCTTAGCTGTTGCATTTGGTTATCTTCCTGAATGCAGGTAGTCTTTCAGGTGGGTGATGGTTTCTTCATGTGTGAGGATCGTTTCCCGCACTACGTCGTTGATCGAGACGATCCCGCTGAGGGCTCCGTTGTCGAAGACCGGCAGATAGCGGATGTTTTTGTCAGACATCAGCTGCATGCAAAATTCCACGGTATCCGATGGTGTGACTGTAGGAAAGTCTTTTGACATGATCTCCGATACGGGTGTGTCGGTGGATGATTTTCCTTTCAGGATAACCTTCCGGGAATAATCTCTTTCTGTCATGATACCCTGATAGTCGTTGCCCTCCAGCACCAGGACCGATCCTATGTTCTGGTCAGCCATGATCCGCAGTGCTTCCAGAACAGTTGTTTGGGGCGTCACCGAAGTAATGCGGGCGCCTTTGTGCGAAAGAATGTCACTTACTTTTTTCATACAGCCTGTTTATTTTGGTGAGGAATGGCTCTACTCAATTTACACTTTTTTTAGATGTTTTGCCAATATTTTATACCTGTTTTGAAGCCAATAAATAGGTAGATTTAGCCGGTGAAATACACTTACATGCGAATTTTGCTGCTGGTTTGGCTTGTTTTGATGGCCTGTCTGGTGCGGGCGCAGGTGCCGGCGACTGGCCGGGCTTCGGTGGCTGGGGCTTCTGTGGGGGCGGTCAATCCTTCGCCATCGATAGTCCTCAACCAGATAGGTTTTTATCCTGACGCGCCGAAGCTGGCGGTGGTGATATTGCCGGTTTCGTCGGACAGTTTTTTTGTCATTTCCCGTCCGGCCGGTGACACGGCTTTTTCCGGAAGGCTTGGGGTGGCTGTTGCTTCCGCGAACTCCAGTCTTTTTGTGCGGCTTGCCGACTTTAGCGGTTTGAATAGGGAAGGGACATTTAATATCCTGGTGCCTGGTCTTCCGCATTCTTTGCCTTTTACAGTGAAGCGCGGGGTGATGGGAGTGGTAGCGGCGGCAGCGTTGAAAGGTTATTATTATCAGCGTGCTTCGATGCCGCTTGAATCAATTTATTCCGGAGTCTGGGCGCGTGGTGCGGGGCATCCGGACAGGGTTGTCTTTGTACATTCTTCTGCTGCTACGGCGGAGCGTCCGGAGGGTACGGTGATATCGTCTCCCGGAGGATGGTATGATGCGGGGGATTATAATAAATATGTGGTCAATTCGGGGATTACGATGGGGACTTTGCTGGGTGCATTTGAGGATTTCGAGGAGTATTTTGATACGTTACACACCCAGATCCCGCCGGTACAGGCCTCTGCGCAGGGGGGCGCTTCGGCTGCGGGTGCCGAGCGGGGAGTGGCGCAGACGGCAGATGGCTCCGCGCAGAGGTTCCCTGATGTTTTGAATGAAGCTTTGTATAATCTTCGCTGGATGCTGACGATGCAGGACCCGGGAGATAGCGGCGTCTATCATAAATGTACAAACGCGGCTTTTGACGGCATGGTCAAACCGGGTGTCACAAAGGCTCCGCGTTATGTAGTGCAGAAGAGTACGGCTGCGACGCTGGACTTTGCCGCTGTTATGGCTCAGGCTTCGCGGATCTACCGGAATTATCCGGGAGTGTTGCCGGGGCTTGCGGACAGCTGTCTCCGGGCTGCGCGTGGGGCCTGGGGATGGGCAAGCTTGCATCCGGCGGTGGTATATGATCAGGATTCGATGAATAAGCTTTATCAGCCGGCGATAACGACGGGGGCATATGGTGATAAGATATTGGGTGATGAGCGGTTTTGGGCTGCGGCGGAGTTGTTTGTGAGTACCGGGGAGGAGCGGTATCAGTCGGTTGTTAAAGAGGGGATGGGGCTGCGTCTTTCTGTGCCGTCATGGGGGAGTGTGGGGATGATGGGGGTGTATAGTTTGCTGCGGCAGCGGGCGGGGGTTGGGAAGGGTATAGGTTTGGAGCAGGAGTGGCAGCGAGGGTTGGGTGTTTTGCAGCAGCGGATGTTGCATTTTGCGGACAGCCTGGTCAAACGGCAGTCGGCCTTTCATACGGTGATGGGTGGTCGAAAGAGCGACTTTGTCTGGGGGAGTAATGCGGTGGCTGCGAACCAGGGGATGTTGTTGTTAAAAGCCTGGATGGTGAAGCGGGATAAGATGTATTTAAATGCGGCGCTGGATAATCTCGATTATATTTTGGGGAGGAATGCAACGGGGTATTGTTTTGTAACGGGATTGGGTGGGTTTTCGCCGTTGCATCCTCATCACCGGCCTTCGATCTCGGATGGGGTTGTGGCGCCGGTGCCGGGGTTGTTGGTTGGAGGGCCGAATCCGGGAAGGCAGGATCACCAGGTCTATCCATTTTTTGATGCGGAGCTGGCTTATATCGATAATGATCAGGCTTATGCTTCGAATGAGATCGCCATTAATTGGAATGCGCCGATGGTTTACCTGGCGGGTGGGATCGATGCGATTTTTGCCGCTTCGCGGCGAGCGTCATCAAATCATTGAGAGTAGCCAATCGGCGAACTCATCGATCGAATAAAAGATATGGTCGGGGTTGAGGGCTTTTAGTTTCTCCGGCTCTGCTGTTTCGGCCCAGGCTGCTGCGACGACGGGGATGCCGGCTGTGCGGCTGGCTTTGATGTCACCCGGGGCGTCACCGACATAGATGATGGAAGAAGTCTTGTCGAGGTCTTTCCATTGTTGTAGTACGGCGTTGATTCCTTCCGCCTTAACCGGGCCTTTGGGTGATCCGGTTTCAATCTGTTCGAAGAGTCCTTCCAGCCGGAATTTTTTCAGGGAGATGGCTGTGCTGTGTTTGCCTTTGCCTGTGACCATTGCTATGCGGATGTTCTTTGATCTTAGGTCGTGCAGGAGTTGGGCGATGCCAGGGAAGGGAGCCGGGCAGAGGTCATGCAGGGATTCATAGAATTGCAGGTAATTGAAAATGCCTTGTTCGTAATGTTCGGGGATCAGGGTTTGGATCGTACCTTCTTCCGATGGGCCAAAAGTCGCGATGATGTCTTCATCGGAAAGGGTCGTCAGGGCCAGCGGCTCTATTGATTGGCGGAAGGCCTGTATGCATAAGGGTAAGGTGTTGCCTATCGTGCCATCGAGGTCGAAGATGATGCCTTTTATTTTATTCATGGGGTGAAAAAAAAGCCCCCGGGTAGGGGGCTTGATCAAAAGATCTTAGGAAGGGCGGACCCAGATATTCCGGAAGCTGATGGGTTCGCTTTTGTCGCCATGGGCCTGAAGCTTGAGGGGCGAGGGTCCGTGCGCTTTATAATATGGTTTTCCGCGATAGCGGGTTTCTCCTTTTAATTCGTAATTGTCCTGTACCAGTACGCCGTTGAGGAATACGGTGACCTTTGCCGGTGAAGCCAAGCTGCCATCCGTATTGAATACGGGAGCTACCCAGGCGATGTCATAGGTCTGCCATTCACCTGGTTTGCGGCAGGGGTTGGCGAGGGGAATGCTTTGTTTGTAAATGCTGCCTACCTGGCCATTGGTATAAGTAGCGTTGTTGTAATTATCGAGGATCTGGAGTTCGTAGCCGGCATCGCCCTTGCCTGTAGAAGCCAGAAACAAACCGCTGTTGCCGCGTGCCTGATCAGAACCGGTGATGTTCGATGGTATGCGATATTCGAGGTGGAGCTGATAATTCGTAAAAGTGCGTTTGGTTTGGATATTACCTGAAGTTTTGCTTACGGTCAGGATATCTTTTGAGACGGTCCAGTCGGCCGGGCTGCCATCGGATACTTTGACCCATTCGTCGAGATTCTTGCCATTGAACAGGATGACGGCATCGGAAGGCGCCTCCCCGAATTTGGCTGCCGGGGTGACAACCGGGGGCACGGGGCTATAGACTTCCGTTAGCTTGTGATCGTCGAGGGAGTCGGCCTGAGCGTGGACCACAGAGGTTCCAGCCAGGAGGCTAAGGGCTGACAAAAAGAAGGTCCGATTGAGCAGAGAACAAGCAAATTGCGTCATAATCATGGAATTAAATGAGAGAACAATTTAGTGCATTTTTATCAATGCGGAAGACGGGTGAAGGTTAAAATATGTTCCGGCCGGCTTAAAACAACAAGCGACCCGGTATTACCGGATCGCCCATTTCTAATATTCGCCATTGGCGAATGATCTTCTTTCCCGCCAGCTGCGGATCTAATTTTATAAAGTGGCCATATCTATCACGAAGCGATAGCGGACGTCGCCCTTTAAGACGCGTTCGTAGGCGTTGTTGATCTCCTTCATGGGAATGACCTCTACGTCCGATACGATGTTGTGTTCTGCGCAAAAGTCCAGCATCTCCTGTGTTTCTTTGATGCCACCGATCATCGAACCTACGATGCGCCGGCGGTTGGGAATGATGCCAAACGCGTGGAATTCGATAGGCTTTGGAGGGACGCCTACGAGGATGAGCGTTCCGTCCCTTTTCAGCAGGTTCAGATAGGTATTGAAGTCGTGCGGCGCGGAGACGGTATCGATGATGAAGTCGAAGTATGCGCCATAGCTTTTCAGGACCTCAGGGTCTTTTGTGAGGGCGAATTTGTGGGCTCCCAGTCTTTTGGCGTCTTTTTCTTTGGAAGCCGAGGAACTTAGCATGGTCACTTCCGCGCCAAGCGCTACGCCCAGCTTTACGGCCATATGTCCGAGACCGCCCAGACCGAGGACTCCAAGCTTATGTCCTTTTCCGACCTTCCATTCGCGGAGGGGGGACCAGGTGGTGATGCCGGCGCATAAGAGCGGGGCTACGCCTTCGAGCGGGAGTTTGGGGGAGACGTGCAGGGTATATTTTTCGTCCGTTACGATCTGGCTGGAATAACCGCCATAGGTGGGAGTCTTCCTATCCTGTTCGTAGCTGTTGTAGGTCTGACTGATATAGGTTTCGCAATATTGTTCGAGTCCTTCTTTACAGCTGTTGCAGACGCGACAGGAGTCGACGAAACAGCCGATGCCGGCGAGGTCGCCTACTTTAAAGTCTTTTACGTGGCTGCCTATGCGGCTGATCCGGCCCACGATCTCGTGACCGGGTACCATTGGGTAGATCGATCCGCCCCATTCGTCGCGGACCTGGTGGATGTCGGAGTGGCAGACCCCACAATAAAGAATATCGATGACTACGTCATGCTCGCCTGGTTCGCGGCGTTCGAAGGAGTGTGGTCCCAGAGGGGTAGTGGCCGACTGTGCGGCGTAAGATTTTGCTGCTATCATAATAGCGTTGTTTAAGTGTGAAAGAGTGTAAGCGAAAACGCTTGGGCAAAGGTAAAGCAGGTATTTTAACTAATTCAAATATTAGTGACGACACCGCTTTTGTTAAGCAATCACTTCTTCGAGAACGTAAACACCACCGGTTGTTTCTTATAGGACTTCACCTGTTTGCCATCCTGGACAGCGGGTGTCCAGGTAGGACATCCGGCTATGAGTTTGAGGGATTCCTGATCGATGGAGTATTCAACGGAGCGATCGACAAAGGTAAACGTCGGGTCGATGTGGCCGTCCTGATCAACACGGAAGGCTATGATCGCGGTGCCCTGGACTCCATAGTTGAATGCGCGGTCGGGATACTTCAGGTGGGAGTTCATGTACTGCATCCAGGCCGATTGGCCGCCGGGGAATTCCGACTCCGCCTCTACGATGGTTCTGCCATGCCAGAGGGAGTCCTTTCGTTTCTCTGCTTCCTCGTTGAGTTGGGCAGAGTCTTTTTTGGCTATGATCTTGTCGTTGTCGAAGATGAGTTCGCGCAATACACGGCCCTTTTGGGTCAATACCAGCCATGAGCCTTCCCTGTGTCCATGAACATATATTCCCATGGTATCACGGAAGCCTTTGCGGTCGTAAGCGATATACCTGCCGTGCAGGTTGTTTCCTTCTTCATCGGTTGATTGCATAGAGACCGAGCGGGGACCATTAATATAGTAGAAATTGGTTTCCCAGGCCGTGTCGTTCAACTTGCGGTGCTGTTCCAGTACGACGGCTTGTCTTTCTTTTACAACTTTGGCATTCTCATTTAGAAAGATGATCTTTTCCTGGGCATGGCTTGCGTAAACGCTAAGCAGCGCTACGACGAATAGGGTCTTTTTCATCAAACGAAATTCTACGAGTTAGTTATGATTGTTATAAGGTTACTTGTCAAACCTATTCTCCCATCCTTCACTCTTCAACCTATCTACTTTTGCGAGGACCTCTTCTTCGAGCTTGGCCTTATAGGCGGCTACGAGCTTGCTGACGGCGGGGTCGAATGCTCCGATGATGGAGCCTGCGAGGATGCCGGCATTTTTTGAGCCGTTGAGGGCGACGGTGGCAACGGGTATACCGCCTGGCATTTGCAAGATCGAGAGGATGGAATCCCAGCCGTCGATGGAGTTGGCTGATTTTACGGGAACCCCAATGACGGGCAGGGTGGTGAGGGAGGCGACCATGCCCGGGAGGTGTGCGGCTCCGCCGGCTCCGGCGATGATGACCTTGAGGCCTCTGGCGGCCGCTTTAGTGGCGTATTCCACCATTCGTAATGGTGTACGATGCGCCGACACGACGGTCAGCTCGAAAGGGATACCGAATTCTTCCAGCATGTCTGCAGCGGCCTTCATCACGGTGAGGTCGCTGTCACTGCCCATAATAATGCCAACCAAAGGAATGCTCATCTATTATTGTTTTTCTGTTTTCATGTTGAGGTGAGGGCGGAGGTCAGGAGGCCGGGGTCGCGGCGGCGGCGGCTGCGGCTGCCGTTTCGGCGGCCTTGTCCTTGCTGATCACCTTCAGGGTGTTCTTTATCTTATGCGCTTTGTAAACCAGGTCTTGTTTTTCCCTGCTGATGATGGTGACGTGCCCCATTTTGCGACCGGGCTTTGTATCCTTCTTACCGTAGATGTGCACGAAGACGTTGTCCATCTGCAGGACCTCTTCCAGCCCTTCGTAATGAGCTTCGCCGCTGCAGCCTTCCGCACCGACGAGATTGACTATTGCTCCCGGCAGGATAGCGTCCGTATTCCCGAGGGGATACCCCAGGATTACGCGCCACAGCATATCGAACTGCGAGCTGTAATTGGCTTCTATCGTATGGTGCCCGCTGTTATGTACCCGCGGCGCCGTTTCATTGACAAACACTTCTCCCTGTTTTGTAACAAAGAGCTCTACGGCAAAGATACCGGGGCTTTTTAATTCCTTTACTACCCTGAGGGAGATAGCTTCAACTTTCCACAGCAGGTTCAAAGGCAGGTCGGCGGGGCTTATCTGGTAATCCAGCAGGTTGAGGCGGGCATCAAAGACCATGTCCACCGGCGGATAAATGGCGGTCTCACCCTTAGCACCAACCGCAATGATCTGGGCAATCTCCTTTTCGACGGTGACCAGTTTCTCCAGCACACCAGGAGCGTCAAAAGCCTGCTCGACGTCCTCCTTATGGTGTATGATCCGGACGCCTTTACCATCGTATCCACCCGCGCCGATCTTATGAACGGCGGGCAGGAAGTCGATCCTGCTGCGTACTCCGGCCAGGTCTTCCGTTATATGGTACTCGGCCGTCGGGATGCTATGTTCAGTATAATATTTCTTTTGGCTAATCTTATTCTTAATGATGCGCAAGGCCGAAGATTTCGGATAGACTTTTACTCCTTCCGATTCCAGCTTTTCCAGCGCTTCATCATTGACGGATTCGATCTCGATGGTCAGCGCATTTAGTCCTTTGCCGAAGTTATATACATCGTCAAAATTGCGAATATCACCTTTTACGAAGTGGTGGCATAAGTGAGCGGCGGGGCAGTTCTCATCATTTTCGAGAACAAAAGTCTCAACCGGGTAGTTGGCTGCTGCCTGCAATAACATTCTACCTAATTGTCCCCCGCCTAATATGCCTACTTTTAACATGATGATTATTTGGCCGAAGATAGACAAAAACCCCTTTTCCATGGGAAAAATACGATTTTAGGGGGGCTTTATCAGGGACATTGGGGACTTCATCAGCACCCATTGACAATTTTCAAAAATAAGTTTACCTTTAGTTCTGGAACTATGCGTCCCGACTACTCTCATAAAATTTTCGACGACAAGCGTTTGCATCATTACTTTCTCAGGAAGGCGCTTGTTCGCGAAGCAGTGACCAGACGGTAAAGGCCTTATCTATGACCCCCTATAAGCCTGACCGGATAGAAGCTTAAGCCTCATCCTGATTGTTCATTTTATTAAAAAATTGTCATATGTCTATTGCTCCTGCCACTGAGCCCCGCAAGACCTCAGCTGCCGATACCGACTTTCTTCCCCTGCAGGGAACAGATTATGTTGAGTTCTATGTAGGTAATGCCAAACAGGCTGCACATTTTTATAAGACGGCCTTTGGTTTTCAGTCTCTCGCGTACAGCGGCCCTGAGACCGGAGTCAAAGATAAGGTCAGTTATGTCGTCCGTCAGAATAAGCTAACCTTTGTCTTTACGACGGCTCTCAGACCAAATCATCCGATAGCGGAGCACACGCATTTACATGGAGATGGGGTGAAGGTGCTGGCACTTCGCGTTGACGATGCCACCAGTGCCTGGCGGGAGACTACGGGCCGTGGCGGAAAGAATTATATGGAGCCGACGACGCTTGCGGATAAATGGGGTGAGGTCATCTTGAGCGGAATCCATACTTATGGGGATACGGTGCACCTTTTTATAGAACGCAAGAACTACCAGGGGGCGTTCATGCCCGGGTTCCGGGAATGGAAGTCGACATACAATCCGTCCTCTACCGGGTTATTATATGTTGATCATAGTGTGGGTAATGTAGGGTGGAACCAGATGAATCCATGGGTAAGCTTTTATGAGAAAGTGATGGGTTTCCGGAACATCCTCACCTTTGATGACAAGGATATCTCCACTGAATACTCTGCTCTTATGAGCAAGGTGATGAGCAATGGGAATGGGTTTGTAAAATTCCCGATCAATGAGCCGGCGGAAGGGAAGAAGAAATCGCAGGTCGAAGAGTACCTCGAGTTTTACAAGGGAGAGGGGGTGCAGCATGTTGCGCTGGCTACGGCTGACATCGTGGATTCGGTGACGCAGCTGCGGGACAGGGGAGTCGAATTCCTGCAGGTGCCTTCTTCCTATTATGACGATCTGCTCAGCAGGGTGGGGACCATCGATGAGGATCTTGCTCCGCTGAAAGACCTGGGGATCCTTGTGGACCGGGATGATGAGGGATATCTTTTGCAGATCTTTACAAAACCTGTAGAGGACCGGCCGACGGTTTTCTTTGAGATCATCCAGCGCAAGGGGGCCCAAAGTTTTGGAAAAGGGAATTTCAAGGCGCTGTTCGAGGCGATAGAGAGGGAGCAATCGGCAAGGGGAAACCTTTAATATAAGTTATAAAAACCTGTATATATTGCGAAT